>ENA-ORBV01005209-ORBV01005209.1-microbial-mat-metagenome-genome-assembly--contig:-NODE-5209-length-24159-cov-5.696288_pt1 | contig 24159 bp, 20 predicted proteins | sample MGYA00237777_ERZ505514 | MGnify/ENA primary metagenome ERZ505514 (study PRJEB26160, sample SAMN06269048) | microbial mat metagenome | isolation source: Oligotrophic lake microbial mat | place... | reverse complement strand
GTCTGTCGCTTGCGACTGGAGACGTCAATGGTGATGGTCGCGCTGACATCATCGTGGGTCAGGCGAGTGGCGGCGGCACTGTCCGCGTCTTCAGCGGGAGCGACATCGCGCTGCTGCTGTCCCAGACTCCTTTCGGTGCGGGCTACGCGGGCGGGGTCAACGTGGCCTCCGGTGACATCGATGGCGACGGACGGGCCGACTTGTTCGTCGCACAGGCGAGCGGCGGCGTGGTGTCGATCATCTCTGGCGCAACACAGGCCGTGACTGCGAGTGGCGCGCCCTACGGCCCACTCCCGGGCGGCGTCTTCGTCGCCGTTGGCGACGTCAACGGCGATGGCCGCGCCGACATCGTGGCCTCGCCCGGCGCGGGCAGTGGCTCGGTCCTCGTTTACGACGTCAGCAACCAGAACCTGTTGGCGAGCTTCGTGCCCTATGCCAGTGCTCCAGGCGGCGCGCGCATCGCGGTCACGGACGTCAATGCGGATGGTCGTGCCGACATCATCACCGTGCCCGGTCCGGGTGCAACTCCAGAGTTGCGCGTCTACAGCGGCGCCACCTTCGGCCTGCTGGCGAGTCAGTTGGTCTATCCGGCCGGCTACACCGGAGGCGTGTACATCTCAGCGTCCAGCGGCGTTGCGCCACGCTTCACAAGCGCGCCTTCGGCGACCTTCACGGCGGGCAGCGCCGCCAGCTTCACCGTGTCGACGCAGGCAACGCCCATCGCCACGTCCCTACTTCTCTCGGGCACGCTCCCGGCAGGCGTGACGTTTGCTAACAACGGGAATGGCACGGCGACACTCTCCGGCACGCCAGGCGCCGCCACGGGCGGCATCTATGCCGTGAGTTTCTCTGCTGCCAACGGCAGCGGCGCCCCGGTCGTGCAGAACTTCATCCTGACGGTCAACCAGGCACCGGCGGTGACGAGTTCGGCCAGCACGACGTTCACAGTCGGCTCGTCGGGTACGTTCACGATGGTCACGACCGGCGTCCCTGTCGCCGCGGTGAGCGCGACTGGCGCGCTTCCGGCGGGCGTCACCTTCGTCAACAACGGGAACGGCACCGGCACGCTGGCAGGAATCCCAGGAACCGGCAGCGGCGGCACCTACGCCGTCACACTCAGCGCGACCAACGGCGTTGGCACACCGGCTGCCCAGAGTTTCGTGCTCAGCGTCAACCAGTCGCCAACGGTGACAAGCGCGCCGTCCGCATCCTTCAGGATTGGCGTGGCGGGCACCGTCACGATCACCACGGCGGGCTTCCCGCTTGCGTCGGTGACGGCCACCGGGACACTGCCGTCGGGGATCACGTTCACGAGCAACGGCAACGGCACGGGAACCCTTGCGGGCACCGCGGCACCGGGTAGCGGCGGCAACTATCCTCTGACGATTGGCGCGTCGAATGGCGTCGGCACACCTGCCAGTCAAGCCCTCACTCTGGTCGTGGATGTGACGGCTGACGCTCAGAACGAGTCCTACTCGAACGGCGTAGGAAATACGCAATACAGCGTCGGGGCTGGCACGCCGTCGACCCCAGCCGTCGTGGTAACAGGTTCAGTCCTGAACAACGACACGGGCGCGGCGCCGCTCAGTGCGGAATTACAAGATGCGGTGCGCCAGCGTTTAGGGACGATCTGTGTACAGGGTTATGGGCTCACGGAAACCAGCCCTGTCACCCATTCTACACCGTCTGACCCTGCGAAAATTAAAAGTGGCGCAGTCGGCCCCAGTATCCCTAACACCGAAGTTCGTATTGTCAATCCTGAGACAGGTCAGGACAACAACGCGACTCAAGAGGGCGAAGTCTGGATTCGTGGGCCGCAGGTCATGAAAGGTTATCTGAATAACCCGGAAGCCACTGCCGCCACCGTTGACTCGGAAGGGTGGATTCACACTGGTGATATCGGTTATGTCGATGCCGATGGCTACTTATATGTCATTGACCGCCTGAAAGAACTGATTAAATATAAGGGGATGCAGGTCGCTCCAGCGGAGTTGGAAGGCATCCTGTTGCAGCATGAAGCGATTGCAGATGCCGCCGTTATCCCTGTGCCGGATGCGGAAGCGGGCGAACTGCCAAAGGGATTCATCGTGCTTAAGCCGGGGCGTGAACTCAGCGCCGAGCAAGTGATGGCTTTCGTCGCGGAGCGTGTCGCGCCGCATAAGAAGATTCGCAGGGTGGAATTCGTCGCACAAATTCCGAAATCCTCCTCCGGCAAGATTCTCCGCCGCTTGTTGGTGGATAAAGAGCGTGAAGCAGCGCGGTAATCTCAGTAGATTTGTGCGAAAGAAATTGGAAAAGATTTAACCACAGAGCGCACGGAGGGCGGCGCGGCGCTTAGGTGGTTCAAAGATTTGCAATGATTTAGCGAAGGTTACTTTGAGATTGTTGATGCTAGAAGATGGTTTTGTAGGGGCGAATCGGCGATTCGCCCTGACGACACGCAGTTTGCAGTTCTCTACCCGATCTTATTTTTGTGAATCAATTTTTTCACGAGGTTTCTCTCATGCCCCTGCTCAATGTCGATAAAGCGCTGCGTTCTGTACGTAAGACACCCGTTATCCTACAAACACTCCTGCGTGATGTGACCCAAGAACAAGCGCAAACCGCCACCGACGGATCCGACGGTTGGAGCGTGTTGTTCATCGTCTGTCATCTACGCGACTACGAAACCATTTTTGCGGAGCGCTTAAATCTCTCATTAGCCGAGGACGGCGCACATTATCCGCGTGTCAATAATGACGCTATGATTATCGATCATCGTTACGCGGAACAGGATTTACGGACTGTGTTGACGGATTATGTGCAAAAACGCCAAACCTTTATCGCACAAGTGGAAACGCTGACGGAAGAGCAATGGGCGCGGCGCGGTGTTCATGCCATTTATGGCGAAGGTACGGTGTTGGATTTGGTCTTTAATTCTGCGGTACATGATCTTGACCATCTCGAACAGATTATTCGGGCGTTAGGGATGGCGGAGGTGTAATTTGAGAGTTCGTGTTTATCTCGTGTTCATATTTGTACTTTTTCTGCCTTTTTCGCTCGGCGCACAAGACAACACCGTACCCACAATTCCCGACGTGACCGGACTCCCTGTTCCGCAAGCCGCCGCCGCACTGAATCGGGCGGGATTCCGGCTCGGCACGCAGACCTTCACCGATTCAGAGGTAAGCGCCATCAATAGCGTCAGCGCACAATCGCCAACCGCCGGAGAATCTGCCGAAGCGGGTGCAGCGGTCAATTTGACTGTGCAACGCGCCTTTAATACGCGGTTGGTGTGGGACGAGAACGATTTTACGCTAATCAACGAATCCATTGGGGAACTGCGGCTCGATAACGTACGCTTTGAAAAACATAGTGAAATCCACTCGGTTTTTGACGGGCGCTGGTCGGAGCGGACAATTAACAGCGGCTACTGCGCCCAAATTTGGACGGAACCCGTGCGCGGCGCGAAAGATGTGCTGGGGTGTAATTCCGCACGGTCTACCTTATGGCTGACGACGGCTAACACAGAAGAGCATTTTTGGCTCGGCGGGGATGCAACCGCTTTTACCATCCGGCAAGACCTGATCCCACGTGGACTGTGCGAAGTTGCGTTGCTCGAATGTCGGCTGTATCTCGCACCGGGGATCGTTGCGCCGGATGTGACGGAGTATTTCTATTTTGTGTATACGCCGGAACAATTTTTAGTCATCAATCAATCGATTGACCGTTGGATGCCGACCTATCAACTGACCATCAACGGCTATGCGCTCGGCTCACCCGTGAATTATGATTTGACCAATGTGATTGGCGATGTTTTTTTGCTCGCGCCAGAGCAGTGTTTACAGTTTGTGCCGACTGTGCTTGACGAAACCACCTTATCCGAACCGTGTGATTTAATTGCTTCCACCGCAACCGATACGCTATTTTGGGCATCTGGCTTTGAACTCATCAGCCCCAGCGATGGGGAAACGCGCACTTGTCCGCCGCCTATATCAGGTCAACTGACGATTTGCCTGCTGCCGCGCTGAGTTACTCTATCGTCGCGTTTTTGACCTGTTCAACATGGATGACACCATCTTCATAGACAAAGCTGCCTTCGATGCGGACGGCAGCGCCGACTTCAATTTGAGCTAGTGTAACTGCGTCCTCAAGGACAATCGGTGTGTCATAGATGGTGACAATGCTGCCATTGATCGCTGTAACGCGCCCCTCAACCACCATCGTCGTCGGCAAGACAGTTTCCCCGCCGGATTGTGTGAGTACAAATGCACCTACGCCTGCTGCCAATAAAATCACGAGCAGCAAAATCAATGGTAAAGGACTGCGCTTTTTACGCGGTCTCTGATTCTTCTGGATAGCGGCTTCGAGTTCTTGCGGACGGACGACGGGGGTCGCCGACTCAATTTCAGAGATAGGCTTCCAGGCTGTAACGGTCTTTTTGACAGGGGCAGGCGCTAGGTCTGGTTCGCTGGCAGAGGGGGGCTTTGCTGGAAGCGGATTGGCTTTACGGAATTTTTCCACCTTCGCGGGAATCTCGATCATGGATAAACGCAGCGGTGGCGACGAGGGCGTGGTTTCCGGCTTTTTGCGCGTGGCAGGTTTACTGCTGGCGGTGGCGGGACGTGTCGCCCCGCTGTCCTCTTTAGCCTGCTTGACGGCATTTTTGAGCGCGGCGGAGAACTTTGCCCCGGTTTGATAGCGATTCTCTGGTTCTTTCGCCAGCGCGATTTCTAATAAAGGGATAAAGGCCGGGTGCAAGTTGGGATTCAACTTCAGCGGATCAGGCGGCGAATCGGTGATATGCGCCATCGCAATTTGCATCGCGCTGCCTTCGTTAAACGGGACACTCCCGGTCAGCATCTCATACAAGATCACGCCGAGCGAATACAGATCGCTTTGTGGCACGACTCCTTTTGACCCAATGGCTTGTTCCGGCGCGATGTAATGCGGCGACCCGAAGGCTTCCCCCTTAGAGGCTTCGCTGGTAATCATCGCCAGCCCGAAGTCGGTCAAAATCGCGTCGCCTTTGGGATCAAGCATGATGTTCGACGGCTTAATATCGCGGTGGATCACGCCTTTGCTATGCGCGTAATCGAGCGCTTTGGCGATCTGTGAGAGGATGTCCACTGTAGCGGTGTGCGAGATGAGTTCACCCTCGGTGTGATAATCATGCAGCACCCAGCGCAAATCACTGCCTTCAATATAATCCATCGCCATGTAATACACGCCTTTGACCTGCCCAAAGCGATAAATACCGACGATGTTGGCATGGCGTAATTGGGCGACAGCGCGGGCTTCCTGCTTAAAGCGGTCTTCATAGCGCGGATTATTGCCCTGCTGCGGGTCAATCACCTTGACGGCAGCGTAGCGATGCAAATTCACATCATATGCCCGATAGACCCGCGCCATCCCGCCTTCACCGAGCATTTTCTCGATCTTATACCCGTCAATCTCACGCCCGATAAGCGGGTCAGTATTTTGGTTTTGCATGAAGTCCCTCAGCCCGTACCTGTGCCGCTTGCCTAACTTATTCTACCTAACTTTTGAAATAGGCGTGTTGCGGTATAAATTTTCCCGTAAAAGTTAGCGGTGCTTGCCTTTATTCTCGATTACATCCCGACTAAACACGGTCTCCATAACTTCTCCATACTCCGACTCTATGCTGTTTTACAGGGCATCTATTTAGTTTGGATGTCCCAACTATCCAGTGATGAAACAACATAAAAAGGAGCGTCCAAGTTCATATGAACATAAGAAGACTTTTGCTGGCAACAATGATAGGGGTGATATTGATCCTCACCATCCTTCCGGCGCTGGCGCAAGATACGGGCGTAACGTTCAACGCCGTCGATCTGCGCCCGGATCGCTCCGGCGATGCAGACGGTATGGCGATATTGTTCAAGCAGCGCCTCGGCTGGCTGTATTTCTGGCAGTGTGTAGCTGTGGCGTTCTAGAAACACCTGCGCGAATTCGTAGCGAACCTCCTGAAGCATCGGTTCTTTGTAGGTCTTGTGCCAGTTCCAGGGTGTCACACCTGCCAGCGCTGCTGCATCTTTGCGCGTCACCTGCGTTGTCACGGCATAGAGCGCGACTAGATGCTTGAACGAGTCAGCGTACTTCTCCGCCAGCTTCCGCATGATTTGCTCAACATCAATACGGATGTCGATGTCGGTTGCCCACGTCGCCCACTGCTCAACCGAGTTCCACCAACCGCTTGGCGCTGAAAACCCGGTGATGGTGTGTTCGTCCCAATTGCTGCGCCAATCGTAGCTCATCAGCGCCTCAAGACTGTCGAATTTGTCGTCGTAGTAGCGTAGTGTCGAAATCTTGCATCGCGCCAGAATAAAAAACACCGCCTGCTGGCGGGTTTTGTCGATGAGGAAGTTCTTGTTTTCTGAGAGTTCAAGCCAGAGCGCCATGAATCCGTGCTGGATGCAGTCGGGCAGGTAGGTGGTGCGGTGGATGCCCTTACCTTTCATGACATTGGTGACGTAATGTGCCAGATCGTCGTAAATCTGCTCGAAGGTCAGCGCACCTGCCCACGAAGTCGGATAGATTGCAACACGCGGAAACGGCTCGATTTGGTTGCGGATATGAGAACGAAAGTCAGAAGTCATGACGGACACTCCCTCGTCACACCGCTGGAATCTGCCAGCGCAGGTGAGCGCTACCGCTCAACCCGCACTGACGATGCAGAAGGGGTGACCGTCCAGCAATCCCGCGAGGGATAGGCGGGTGGTTCGGTGGTACTGCCTATAAGGTAGTGCCAGCGTACCTGCCCGCCGGTGCTGGACGGTGGGTGTCCCTCGCATCGTACACTCCCCGCGGGGCGGTAGTGCGAGGTGAATGGAGCGTGAAACTGCGACAGGAAACGGGGATGCCCATACCTTTGGAAGGGTGCATAAAAAAAGCGGTGTTGATCACACCGCTTTGTCATTATTGGCTTCACAAGATTTAGAAGGGAATTTCTTCTCACGCGGCTGCACCAAACAAACTATGTATTGAAAGTATCTTTGGTAAATTGCCCGGTTTTAGGGAATCAAATTCTTGACAAGATCAACTTGCACGATATAATGCAGTCCAAGATTAGTTCAAAACATCACAAGATCAAAATGAACCCACCTTTCGTAATCAGCATGTGTTGTATGTGCATCACAATTCCCACCCAACTCGGTTGTGGAACGATGGCGTTTGTATGACATTCTTCTGACACGTTGAGAATGCAAAATCACAAGCCCCAGCGCAAACCGCTGGGGTTTTTGTTTTAACTAAGGGAAAATGACATGCTAACAAGCGTACAAATTATGTGTTGTTGTATCACCATGAAGACTAGCGATCAGCATAGTCCGGCTTTGCTTGCGTAAGAGATGTACGTTCAAAAGCGCCAAGCCCCGGTCTAATGCACTGGGGCTTTTTTATTGGCTTGAGGAGGAAATGATGCACGACTTTGAAGCGCTCAATCAGACATTTGAGACAGGCAATCCCCAGGATGTATTGCGTTGGGCGGTGGAGACATTCGGTAGCCAACTGACCGTCGTCACCAGCTTTCAGCCGACGGGTATTGTTACCCTCCACATGCTCAAGAGCATAGCACCTGATACCCCAATTCTCACGCTCGATACAGGGTTGCTTTTCCCTGAAACGGTTGCGTTGATGGATACACTAGAAGCTCAGCTTAAGCTGAATCTTATTCGTGTTCGCCCTGAGCAAACCGTCGCGCAGCAGGCAGAAACGCATGGCGAGAATTTGTGGGAACGCGATCCTGATGCCTGCTGCAATTTACGCAAGACGCGCCCATTAGGACTTGCGCTTAATAATTACAGTGCATGGATTACCGGACTGCGGCGCGATCAGTCTGATGGTCGCAAGGCAACGCCGATTGTTTCATGGGATAACCGCAATAATTTGGTCAAACTTTCCCCTTTAGCGACATGGACGGAAGATATGGTGTGGGCCTATTTGCAAGCCTACGAACTCCCCTACAATGTTTTGCATGACCGTAATTACTTTAGCATTGGCTGCTGGCCTTGCACCCAGCCTGTTGCGCCGGGGGAGGATAAACGCGCCGGACGTTGGTCAGGAAGCGCAAAGACCGAATGCGGTATTCATTTTTCAACAACAGCTTTATCTTAACTTCATCTCAAGGAGAACCACTTTCATGACACAGGGATTCACGATTTGGCTCACAGGGCTTTCCGGTGCAGGTAAAACCACTAACGCTATCGCGCTTGAACAAGAACTGCGGGCGCGCGGTCTATTGGTGGAACGGCTTGATGGCGATACCGTCCGTGAGGGGCTAACACGCGATTTGGGCTTTAGCAAGGAAGATCGAGACAAGAATATCGAGCGCGTCACGTTTGTCGCCAAACTGCTTTCGCGTAATAACGTGGCAGTGATCGCATCGTTTATCTCGCCTTACCGCGAAGCACGCGAAAACGTCCGTCGCCAGACGACCAATTTTATTGAAGTGTACGTCAATGCTTCTGTGGAAGCCTGCGCCGCTCGCGATGTCAAAGGATTGTACGCAAAGGCATTTGCTGGTGAGTTGAAGGATTTTACGGGCGTGAATGACCCCTATGAAGCGCCAGAAAACCCCGAAATTATCCTTTATACCGATCAGGAAACCTTCGAGGAAAGTGTTTCGCGGATTATCGCGTATCTTGAGGAACGCGGTTTAATCCCACAAGTGCAGCCTAATCAATTACAACTCGCTTAAGGAAAAAAATGCCAACACCAATCGAACTGATTAATCCACATGGAGGCACACTGGTCAACCGCTTGCTAAGTGGGGAAGCCCGCCAAGCAGCGGCTGAACGTGCCAATGCTTTAGAGCAAATCGCTCTGAATGATACTAATCTCGCTGATTTGGAAATGATCGCAACAGGTGGCCTAAGTCCTTTGATTGGGTTTATGGGTCAAGCCGATTATGAGTCCGTCGTCCATAATTTGCGTTTGGCGAATAGCCTCCCTTGGACAATTCCAGTCACTTTAGCAATTTCCCAAGAACAAGCGGCGACTATTCGCGTGGGGCAAGAAGTCGCTCTGACGGAAAACGGGCGCACACTTGCTCTCTTGGAAGTACATGAAAAGTATGTTTATGACCGCGAGGTAGAAGCGTTCCACGTCTATCGTACTTTGGAAACGGCGCATCCCGGCGTAGCGCGACTGTATCGTCAAGACGAAGTATTGTTGGGTGGGGAAGTGCATGTGATTGATCTACCTTCACGCGCCAGCGCTGAATTTACCGATATTCGTTATACACCTGCCCAAACACGCCAGATTTTTGCCGAGCGCGGCTGGCGAAGGATTGTCGGCTTCCAGACGCGTAATCCTATCCATCGCGCTCATGAGTATATCCAGAAAACCGCGTTGGAAATTGTCGATGGCTTGCTGCTGCATCCGCTGGTGGGCGAGACTAAATCTGATGATATTCCGGCTGATGTGCGCGTAGAAAGTTATCGCGTCATCCTCGAAAATTACTACCCCGCTTCACGGGTGTTGCTGGGTGTGTTCCCGGCGGCGATGCGTTATGCGGGGCCGCGCGAAGCGATCTTCCACGCCATCGCCCGTAAGAATTATGGCTGCACCCATTTCATCGTTGGGCGCGATCATGCCGGCGTAGGCAAATACTATGGCTCCTATGACGCGCATCATATCTTCGACGAATTCACGCCAGAGGAAATCGGCATCACGCCGTTATTCTTTGAGCATACCTTCTACTGCAAAAAGTGCGGCGCGGTGGTCAGTCTAAAAACCTGCCCTCATGACTCCAGCCATCATGTCGTTTTAAGCGGTACGCAAGTGCGTGAACTGCTGGCGCAAGGTGAACTACTCCCAGAAGAGTTTACCCGTCCCGAAGTCAGCCGGGTGCTGATGCAGGGCATACAAGTACAAGAAAGGGCATAAATGATTCTCTATATCGACTATAGAACTATCTCAGAACTGCCACTTTCCCGCGAGATGATTTGTTGTTGCCGCGAAACCTGTTGTTGTCGCATGTAACTGCTCGTTGGTTAGCTTGGTCAGCCTGTTTTATGTCTATTTTGATCGTATAAAGAGGAATCTCATGAACCGTAACTTGGTAAGTCGTATTGTTCTGGTGGCTTTCAGCCTATTGCTGCTCACTTTTAGTTCCGTTAGCGCACAAGATGCGCCCCCGCCTGTCACACTTACGCTGGTGGCTTATGCCGTCCCGCGTGAAGCGTATGGTGAAATCATCCCACTCTTTCAGACTTATTGGCTGGAAGAAACAGGGCAAACGGTAAGATTCCTAGAATCGTATCAAGGTTCTGGAACACAGTCCCGTGCCGTCGCTGGTGGTTTTGAGGCCGACATCGTAGCGCTGGCGCTGGAACCGGATGTCACGCGGCTTGTGGAGGCGGGACTCATTAGCCCAGAGTGGAAAGAAAATAATCCGTATCAAGGCGTCGTTACCGACCGGTGGTTGTTATTGCCACGCGTGAGGGGAATCCGTTAGAGATCACCGATTGGGCTGATTTGGGCGCTGAAGATACTGAGGTCATTACGCCTAACCCGGCAGCGGTGGTGCGCGGTGGAATATTCTGGGTGCTTATGGCGCGGCGCGGCGTGGATTTGTCGAGGGCTACGAAGCCACTGACGAGGGTGGCATACAGTTCCTGACTGACCTTATCACCAATGTCGAAGTTTTAGATCGTGACGCACGCGAGAGCTTCTTGACGTTTGAGCGCGGCATTGGCGATGTTGCTATCACCTACGAAAACGAATATTACGCTGGCGTAAAAGCGGGCGGTGAATATGATGTTGTTTACCCACGCTCGACCATTCTGATCGAAAATCCAATTGCGATTGTCGATACCTATGTTGATTTACACGGTACACGCGAAGTGGCTGAAGCATTTGTGCAATTTTTGTGGACGCAAAATGCTCAACGCATCTTCGCAAGCAACGGCTTCCGTCCGGTTAATCCGGTAGTTGCGGCAGATTATGGTCTGGATGTTGAATTACCCGCTGATCTTCCAGAAGAAACTGTCACGGTTGAGATTAACCCGGACATTACTTTTCCAGCAGTCGAAGACCTCTTCACTATTGAGGAATTCGGCGGTTGGGCAGAGGCGCAACCTGCCTATTTTGGTGAAGAGGGCAGTATCATCCGGCTGATTACCGAAATAAAAGGATCGTAAGTCTCCCATGACAGATTTCCCGCTTCCCATCCGTAGCGAGATTTCTGCAAACCTTCCCTAAGCATCGTATGGTGCTTGGGGGCTGCGTTTTGCCGCGATCAGCTATCTTTTTGCCTTTATTGCGGTGCCGATTTTGGTCATTTACGTGCAAGGTTTGCGCTTTGGGCTAGACACATTTATCGAGAGCCTAACCCGCCCAGATACGGCAAATGCGATCCGCCTAAGCGTATGGACATCGGTAGTGATGACCATCATCAACACAATTATGGGAACACTTACGGCTTATGTGCTGGTTGTCTATCGTTTTCCCGGCAAAAAACTGTTTAATCTATTGATCGACATCCCGTTTGCGGTTCCAACGTTGGTCATTGGGGTAATGCTGGTCTTAGCTTATGGCCCGCAGACATTTCTGGGCGCGTTTTTTTCGGAGCAGTTTGGGATCCGAGTCGTCTTTGACACACCGGGTATTGTTCTTGCGCTCTTATTTGTGGGCTATCCTTTTGTTATTCGCACAGTGCAACCTGTTCTACTCCAGATAGAGGCTAACCAGCAAGAAGCTGCACATACCCTCGGCGCATCACCTTGGACGACATTTTTCCGCATTATCTTACCAGTGCTGCGTCCAGCAATTATCACCGGTGCGCTGCTGAGTTTTGCGCGTTCATTAGGCGAATTTGGCTCGATTGTTATCATATCGGGCAATATTCCCATGCGAACACAAACGGCTACTGTGTATATTTATACACAGATTGAGGAGGGGAATATCCAAGCCGCGAGTGGTGCTTCGGCTGTACTGCTTTTTGTTTCTTTCGCGGTCACGATTGGGGTCGATATTTTTCTGCGGAGGCAACATGCGTGAGTTAACGCCGCGTTCTTTTCCTGCTTTGGCGCTCATTTTTATCGTCGTCGCTTATGCGCTTATTCTACTCGTTGTTCCATTTGTCACGATGCTGCAAGGGGCGCTAGGCGATGGGCTTGCACCTGTTCTAAAAACATTTGGCGATCCGGCAGTGCAGCACGCGCTTCTGGTCACATTTATCTTATCAACGATAGCCGTGTCGATTAATGGTGTATTTGGCCTCGTTACGGCTTGGGTTTTAGTGCGCCATCGTTTTGTAGGAAGAAGATTCTTCGACTCGTTGGTGGATATTCCGTTTGTGTTCGCCACGCCAATAGCTGGTTATGCGGTTATCATCATGTTCGGGCGGGGGGTGGTTTGCGCCAACCATTATCCCGATTGTGTTCGCGTATCCAGCCATTTTGCTCGTCAAAATTTTTGTTTCCTTACCCTTTGTTACCCGCGAGATTCAGCCTGTACTCGGCGCATTAACGCCCGAATTTGAAGAGGCAGCCTACACGCTGGGCGCAAGCCGTTGGACAACTTTTCGCCGCATTATCTTGCCCGAAATTTGGACGGCGCTGTTATATGGCATCGTTTTAACTTTCGCACGTATGATTGGCGAGTTTGGCGCGGTTTCGGTTGTGGGTGGTGCTTTAGAAGGTTACACCGAAACAGCGACCACTTTTATTTTCCGTGCTTTGAAAGATCGTGATGATACAGGTGGCTACAGTGTATCGGTGCTGTTGTGCATCATCTCGGTCATCATCCTAGTGGTCATGAATCAATTGAAAAATCGCTTTGTCGATGACGCGGACAATCGATAATACGGATAAAGGGTAAACCTCCATGTCAATCATTTTGAACCAAATCAACAAGTCTTATGGATTACAACATGTCGTGCGCGACGTGTCACTGCATATTGAAACGGGTGAATTATTTGTGCTGTTGGGCGCAAGCGGAAGCGGCAAGAGTACGCTGCTGCGACTAATCGCTGGCTTAATCGATGTGGATGCTGGAACGATATTGCTCAACGGAAATGATGTAACACACCTCCCGCCGCAAAAACGCGAAACGGGATTCGTTTTCCAAAATTACTCGCTGTTCCGCCACATGACCGTCGCACAAAATATTGAATTTGGCCTGAGCATTCGTCGCTATGCGCGAATTGACCGTCAGCAGCGCGTTCATGAACTCCTAGAATTAATCGGTTTGCCGGATTATGGAAAGCGGATGCCGAATCAGCTTTCGGGTGGACAGCAGCAGCGCGTCGCGTTGGCACGAGCGTTGGCCTATGACCCCAATGTTCTGCTAATGGATGAGCCATTCGGCGCATTAGACGCGAAAATTCGCACCCAACTTCGTCAAAATTTACACGAAATCCAAAAGCGCTTGGGCATCACGGCAATTCTGGTTACGCACGATCAGGAAGAGGCGTTTGAAATCGCAGATCGAATCGGCATTATTGACCAGGGACGGTTGTTAGAAGTCGGTACACCGAGCGAACTCTACCGCCGCCCACAACATCGCTTTACGGCAACATTTTTGGGTAGTGTGAATTTGCTCAATGCCAGTCGCAATGGGACACAGGTTTACGTTGGCGATTCGTCACTTCCAGCGCCCGCCGGAACCGATTATTTATCGGGACAACAAGTAGAGTTGTTAGCTCGCCCGGAAGAAATCGCGCTGTCGCTAACGCCCAACACTGCACAAGGACACGTTATCGGTACAGGTATTATAGAAACGCTCGCTTTTGCGGGGCCGATGCAGCGCATCACGGTACGTTTAGATAAAGGCGAAAACAAGCAATTGCTAACGGTTTTGCTCTCGCCAGGAGAATTACGAAATGCAGCCTTACAACTGCGGCAGCAGGTTTGGGTAAGTCTAAAGGATTTTCATCTCCTGCCACAAACGCAGCCTGCCTCTACTAAATAAAATTTAAACGCCACTGTAAGCACTAAAGCCGCCGTCTACAGGTACGACGATTCCAGTGACGAAGCGCGAAGCATCAGAAACCAGCCAAAGCAGCGTACCGATTAGGTCATCCGCTTCACCGAAGCGTCCCATAGGGGTATGGTTGATGATTTGTTGTCCGCGCTGCGTGAGATCGCCGGTCTTCTCGTCAATAAGCAGAAAACGATTTTGATCGCCTAAGAAAAATCCGGGCGCAATCGCGTTCACGCGGATTTTCGGGCTGTGTTCCGTCGCCATATAAACCGCCAGCCATTGGGTAAAGTTATTGATAGCGGCTTTGGCGCCGCCGTAAGCGATCACACGAGTCAAGGGGCGGAAAGAAGCCATTGAAGACACATTGAGGATAATGCCCTCACTTTGCACGGTCATTTGCTGACCAAAAACCTGTGATGCTAATACGCTGCCTGTAAAATTGAGGTTAAACACCCATTGCAGCGCATCTGCCGGGAGATCAAAAAAACTGCGTTGGTTGCTCAACGTAGTGGCATCAGGGCGATTGCCGCCCGCGCCATTGACCAGAATATCAATCCGATCATAAGCCGCCATGACGGCTTCTAAGGCGATTTGGAGTGAGGCTTTATCCAGCACATCGCCTTGAATGCTCAAGGCTTTGCCGCCGGACTGCTCAATTTCCTGCGCTAGAAATCGGGTATTGGCTTCTGTGCGGGCAAGGAGCGCCACCGTCGCTCCGGCTTGCGCTAATCCTCGAGTCATGGCAGCGCCGAGGGCACCCGTCGCGCCAGTAATAACCACCACTTTTCCTGTTAAGTCAAAGAGATTATTGGATGTCATAACCTAACTTTCCTGATTCAAAAAACGATTCAATTTGAGGACTGTAAATCGGTTGCGTAAATAGTGACCATAGGTGAATCCAACGCTGATTTCGTCGTCGCGCAGTCCGAGCGATACGGCTTCTGTTACGCCACCTGCCTGTTGTAAATAACTTTGGATTTCATCGGGTGCAGGTACAGTGGCGGCAATTGCTTGAATGTCGTCCCAGTTTTCGGCGATCCGGCGTTTTATTGAATCAAACGTTTCCGATGTCATAGCGATAAATGGCTGATGCTCACGAATGACTTCTTCCGCTAATGCTCCATAGCCTTTTTGAATGATGACTTCTTCTTGTCCTTGAGAGGGCAGTGTGGCTGCCTCTAAACAATCGAGCATAGTTTGCCTGCTCATCGCACGAATCTTTGCATAGTATGCTGCGGCATGAATCAGCGCGAAGCCGACTTTTGCACCATGTAACGCTGCGGGGCGCTTTTCCTGCAAAAGTTTCATCTCCCAATAATGCGAGGCATGATGTTCTGTTCCCGATGCAGGACGCGAATTGCCAATATCCAACATGCACAACCCTGATTCGATCAAGGCTTCCATTAAATGGCGCACCCCTTCTTCAGAACGTTGGCTGATTGCTTCAGTATGCTGGATGCAGCGCTGAACGGCGGCTTGTGTCCGCTTGTAAATGGTTTCGTCAAAGGGTTCATCCCATAATAATGCACCTAACCGCCAATCCGCCAATGATGTAAATTTGCCGATCATATCCCCATATCCGGCAGCAATCAATTTTTGCGGCGCGTTACAGAGTGTGTCGAGATCAGCGAATAAGGCGATAGGGGCTTGTGCGGAGAAAGTTTGCTTTACCCCATTGATGACCAGTGGTGCGCCGATGGAGGTAAATCCATCTACTGAGGGCGCAGTCGGCAAAGAGATAAATGCGCGTCCGGTGCGGTGACTGATAAAGCGGGTGATGTCGGTAATGGTACCAGAGCCGACTGCCAGAAATGTCGATGCGCCGATGGGTGCATGAATCAGCGTTTGGACAAGATAATGCTCATCGGCGATAATTTCCTCGCCTTTCAGGATGATGCTTGCGACCTCGCGCCCTTGTTTTTTTAACGCATTTTCCACGCTTTCGCCGAGGGCTTGATAGGTATGCCTATCTGCAATAAGCGTAAAATGATGTAACTGCTCCATTTCGCAATAGTCGATCAATTTGTGGGTCGCATTTTTCCCGACATAAATAGGTTCAATTAGGGGCATAGTTGTCTCATTGATTTTTATGCGCTTTCAGCTTAGGGAATGATAACGCAAAACTGAAAAATGTTGCGATTTATGGTTTTTGTTTTTGAAAGAGCAGTGTGCTTGACGGTACATTGCTGGCATTTGTGGCTCCCGCAAAGTAAAATTGCAGCCCGTAGCACTTTAGCTTTATGAAATTACTGAACTCAGGAGAAGGTTTAATGAAAAGGCGTATGTTATTTTTTGTCCTCGCGTTGATATTGTTGGCGTTACCGTTAGGTTTCTCGCTAGTTTCTGCTCAAGATGCACCCACAATCGCTGTCTTAACCCCTTATTTGGCACAGCCGGGGACACAGTTTATGGTAGAAGCATTCCAAGCCGCTGCCGAAGAAAAAGGATGGACGGTTAATGTTGTGGATACGGCGGGCGATATTGCCGCGCTTAACAGTAGAGTACAGGATGTCGTCACGCAGGGCGTGGATGCCATCGTCATCAACGTTGACCCGACCCAAGTTCCGGCGCTTTCCGAAGCCAATGATGCAGGCATTCCGGTGTTTGGTATGGATGCAGGCAGCGTACCGGAAGTTGTTGTGAATGTGACCAGCAACGGTTACGCGATGGCAGCAGAAACCGCCACCTACATTATTGATCGTTTGAATGGGGTAGGGCGGGTCGTTTTGTTTGAGTTCCCACCTTATCCGCCTGTACAGAAGCGTGGTGTCATCGCGGAAGCCATTTTCGGCAATACGCCCGATATTGAAATTGTAGATACCGTTGTGCCAGACGTAACCGACGGCGGTATCGCGGATTCACGCGCCCGTATGGAAGCGATTCTCGCAGCCAACCCCGATGCAGGCAGCATTAGCGCAGTATGGGCGGCATGGGATCAACCCGCGCTGGGTGCGTTGCAGGCGATTGAAGCTGCTGGTCGTGAAGGCGAAGGCATTATCATCGTGGGGATTGATGCCAATCCACAAGCGTTGGATGCGATTGCCGCAGGCGGAAATTTTGAAGCATCTGTCGCGCAGGACTTTAACGGCATTGGCAGCACGGTTGCCGATCAAATTGAGATGTATTTAGCGAATGGGTCGCTCACGCAGCGCACTGTGTATGTGCCGACCACGTTGGTGACAGCCGCTAATGTCGCGGATTTCCTCGCTCAAGGTGAGTAATAACCATATTCGTATAGTCACTAGAAGCAAATGAATTAAGAAGGCGACGGAGTAGTTTTTAGCCGTCGCCTTACCATTTATTAAAAACGGAGAAAATAACAAGATGGGGGCAGTTCAAACTGAGGGAAAGCGCAAAATAATTTCCTCTGGACGAATGACATGGGCGCGTGGGTTAAGGACTTTCGGCACGTTGATCGGCTTTCTCATCATTGTTGGTGTATTCTGGTCACAACGACCGACAACTTTTATGACAGTCAACAACTGGCTAAATATCACCCAGCAGATTAGCATCCTCGGTGTCTTAGCTTTCACGATGACGGTGGTGATGGTCGTGGGCGATTTTGATCTGAGCGTCGGCGCGATGGCGAGTCTAATTGGGATTGTGATCGGTAAAATGTTCGAGGCCGAGCAACCCATTTTTGTCGCGGTCATTGCCGGATTGGGCGTGGGGATTTTAGGCGGCATGTTCAATGGTGTGTTGGTTTCCTATATTCGTATTTCGCCTTTCGTAGCAACATTAAGCACCATGACAATTTTTAGCGGTTTGGCGCTTTTTATCAGCGGTGGCAGCACGATTTTCGGGCGTATTATCCCTGAGACATTTAGTGCCTTTGGAAACGACGGTATTTTTATCCGCCAGATTGACGGGCGTGATGTTGATTTCCCGTTTTTGACATTGGTCATGTTGGCAGCACTTATTCTGATTGGGTTTATTCTGGAACGCACTGTTTTTGGTCAGCACTTATATGCCATTGGGGGCAATCCCGAAGCCTCACGCTTAAGCGGAGTACGTGTGCGTATCTTGCGGTTAATTGCCTTTGCTGTGAGTGGATTCGGTGCGGCTATGGCGGGAATCATGCTGACGAGCCGTTTGGCTTCCGCTAATCCCAAACAGGGTGATGGGCTGATGTTGAGCGCGATTGCGGCGGTTTTCCTCGGCATGACGATGAGCGAAGAAGGCCAACCCCATGTCTTAGGGACGCTGCTCGGCGTGTTAATTTTGGGTGTAATGGCAAATGGACTGACACAGCTCAATGTGGATAGCTACATCCAGCAAATTTTAACAGGTGGAATTATTATCTTCGCGGTAGCCATCAGCAGTTTGTCGCGGAGGGCATGACACACGAAAGAAACTAGAAAATATTGAACCACAAAGGACACAAAGATCACGAAGATTCAAGTTCAAAACCTTGGTGTTCTTGGTGTCGTCACTTCGTTAAGTGGTTTAAAAAATTAAATGACTTTCATGGTTTTACTTCTGTCACGGAGTAGTTTCAAAATGACAACCGATAATTTGTGGCTGGCCTTTGATATTGGCACGACAGCGACCAAAGCCGCTTTACTGACTAATGAAGGGGTCATTATTCGGAGCGTGTCGAAAGAATATCCACTTTATGCTGCTGAGGGCGGTGTGGTCGAGCAAAACGCCGAAGATTGGTGGAAAGCAGCGATTGAAGCCTGCCGCGAACTTTTGCAAGATAGAGATGCGGATAAAATCGCCCATATTGCCATTACAGGGCAAATGCAGGATGTCATTTTAGTGGATGCCGCCGCAAATTCCGTTTATCCTGTGATTCTTTACAGCGATACACGGGCGCGAGCAGAAGCCGACGAGATCAATCAGAAAATCGGCGCTGATCGCCTGCGTGACTTAACCGGAAATGAGCAAGATGCCGGGAGTTTGCTTGCGAAATTATTGTGGCTCATGCGCCATCAACCCGCTGTTTTGGCATCCGCACATCATTTATTGCTTGGCGCGGCGGATTTTATCGCGTTAAAAATGACAGGTCGTGCAGTGACAGATTCAACGACTGCCGCAACCACTGGACTCATGAATCTTCATGAACGCGCAACATTAGATCATGCCGTCTTTCAAGAGATTGGGATTACGGGAGTTGGCGCTTTACTCCCTAAAATTAGTTCTGGCGGGACTGAAATCGGCAAACTGAGCGATGTTGCGGCAGCATTGCTTGGAATAAAAGCGAGCATTCCGGTACATCATGGGCCGGGGGATGCGGGTGCAGCGACACTTGGTGCAGGCAGTGGTGAAGCGGGACGAGTCTATGCGTATCTGGGCACAAGCGGCTGGATTGCCTTCACGTCCTCGGAACGTGCGTCAGCGGAGCAGGGCGCTTTTACCTTAGCCCATCCCAAAAACGGTGCTTATATTCAAATCGCGCCGCTGCTTACGGCAGGCGGCAATTTGGAATGGGTGCGCGATTTGTTCGGGGATGATGATTACGACACGATGATTGCAAAGGCTTTGCAACGTCCCCCTTCGAGCCTGTTGTACTTGCCTTATTTGAGTGGTGAGCGTTCTCCCTTTCGTGATCCGATGGCAAGGGGGGCGTTTATCGGCCTGAATATTCGTACCCATAAGGAAGATTGCTATCGGGCTGTGCTGGAAGGCGTTGTTTTTGCGTATCGCCAATGTATGGATACGCTGCTCAAGACACCTGTTGATACCTTAGTGATAACGGGCGGCGGCACACGGTCCCAGTTATGGTGCCAATTATTTGCGGACATCACGCAAATTCCGGTGGCGATTGCGGCGGATGCAGAAAATGTAGGTGTAAGAGGAGCAGTATTGGCGGCGCGGGTGGCATCTGGTGATTTAACGACGTATGCAGTTGAAGGATATTTCCCCGTAAAGATGACGCTGCAACCTGATCCCCAGTATGCCTCACATTTTGATCGTCAATACCTACGTTTCCAAGCCTTATATCCGGCGCTGCGTTCCACATTTGCCGAAATGACTGAGCCACAAAGCGAATAATCGCATGAATCTCTCAGAAGCACGATTGTCAACTATTTTAGGGAAAGCCCGGGTTGTAGCCGGCGAAAAAGGGCTTTCTCGCGAGATTAGCTGGGCGCATATCGTCGATATGCCTGATGTGCTGTCATGGGTGGGACCAGGACAATTCTTGCTGACGACGGGCTATGCTTGGCCTCGTGATGAATCGGGACAGCGAATGCTGATTCGTGCTTTAGCCGAACAAAATCTCGCGGGGATTGGGCTAGCTGTCCCGCGTTTTTTTGATCGATTTCCAGCCGCTTTCTGTGATGAAGCCAACCGCCTCAATTTACCCTTACTGGAAATCCCCTGGGAGATTCCTTTTTCTCTGATCACAGAGGAACTGCATACCGCGATTTTGGCGGAACAATCGCGCTTGATTGAACAGTCGGAAATTATCCATCGCACCCTGACTCGCGCTGCTACAGAAGCCAGCAGTCTGCAAGATTTGGCGCAAACATTGGGCGAATTGATTCACCGTTCTGTTACCTTTGAAGATCAAGAAGGGCGCGTCCTCGGTTTTTATACTATCGAAGCGATGGTGGATGATGCCCGTCGTGCTTCTTTGGAACACGGTTATACGCCGCCGGAGTTAATGGGCTATCTGGACTCGTTGGGCTATCTGCAAGCCATCAACAACGCATCACTCCCGATACGTATTCCGCCGCTGCTGGAACACGGTTTTTCCGGGCGCATTGTTTGCCCAATTCGCTTGAAAGGGGAAACAGTGGGCAAGGTGTGGATTATCGAGGGCGATCATCCCTTGAGCGATCTTGATCTCCGCGCCGCTGAACATGCCGCGATTGTTGGCGCACTGCAAATCTCCCATCAACGAGCATTGGCATCATTAGAGGCTCGCGTTGGATACTCTTTCGTCACGGCACTTTTGGAAGGGAGGTTTGAATCGACCCCGCAAACGCTGGAACGCGCCCAGTTGCAAGGATTCTTCCCTCATACTGCATATCGAGTAGGGATGTTTGTATTGAACGAGGAAATTCCCCTTTCAAGGGAAGCGCTGATTAAACGTGAACGCTTTGCCGAGCGATTGCGTGAACAGTTGCAATTGTTAGGCGAGTCTCCCCTAATTTCCGTATCGCTGAATCAAATACCGTTCTTGCTGTCCAAAGGCTTTGAGGCTGAACCTATTTGGCGTTTGCTCGGTGGGCATGATTGTGCATTTGGCCTAAGCCGAGCCTATTCTGGTGTCACTGGAATTCATAAAGGTTATGGCGAAACGCTAGCGATTCTGCCGCACTTGAGTTTTGGTGTGTTTCAGCGTTATGAAGAACTGCTGCTGCCGCGTGTCTTGCTAGGAGAACCCGAAGCACGAGCGGCTTTTTTGCAAGAGATGTTTGGTGGATTAAGCCAGCTTCGTAACGGTGACCTGTTTGTAAAGACGGTAATCGCCTTTGCACAATCGGGATTTCATCTTAAGCACACGGCGGAAGCGCTGCATATTCATCCGAAGTCGCTCCGTTATCGGTTGGAAAAAGCTGCCGAACACGCTCACCTCGATTTTGCTGACCCGGAAGTGCGCTTTCGATTACAGCTTGCCGCGCATTTACTCCAACTTGCTACATAACTTATCCCCTCTGGATAATAAATCTCAAAAAATTCTCCTCTGAAGGTAGTTGCTGCAGCCTTTAACGGCGCTCTATAATCCGGCGCAGCTTGTTAAAAGGAAGTTCATGATGTCCCAAGAGACACGCACACCTGAATTATTGCAATTACGCGAGCAGCATATCCCACGCGGTCTTGCCACATCGCATCCGATTTTTGTCGTGCGCGGCGAGGGTGCTCGTCTCTGGGATGTAGACGGAAACGAATATATCGATTTCGTCGGCGGCATCGGCGTGTTGAACGTGGGACATAATCATCCCCGCGTCGTGCAAGCGATTAAGGCACAACTTGAACAGTTAACACATACCTCATTCCAAGTGGCGATGTACGAGCCATATGTACGGTTGGCGGAAAAGCTGAATGCCATCGCACCCGGTGATGCCCCTAAAAAGAGCATTCTTTTTACCAGTGGAGCAGAAGCGACTGAAAACTCGATTAAGATTGCCCGTGCTTATACCAACCGCTCGGCGATAATCGCCTTCACCAACAGTTTTCATGGGCGCACGTTAATGGGACTGAGCTTGACGGGTAAGGCACAACCGTATAAGCAAAACTTTGGACCATTCGCGCCGGAAATTTATCATGCGCCATTTCCTTATGAATATCGCGGCTGGGATACACAGCGAGCGTTGACTGGCCTTCAAGATTTGTTTGAAACACAAGTCGCGCCGGAGCGTGTCGCAGCGATCATCATCGAACCCGTATTAGGTGAAGGTGGGTTTGTTCCCGCGCCAGTCGAGTTTATGCAGGAATTGCGGCATATTACCGAAAAACACGGTATTCTCTTGATCGACGACGAAATCCAATCGGGGTTCGGGCGGACAGCGAAGATGTATGCTATTGAACACAGCGGTGTTATCCCCGATATGATTACTTTTGCGAAAAGTGTCGCGGGTGGGATGCCACTTTCTGGGGTAACGGGTCGGGCGGACATTATGGATGCACCGAGTCCGGGCGGATTGGGCGGAACTTATGGTGGCAATTTGCTGGCGTGTGCCGCTGGTTTGGCTGTTTTTGATATTTTTGAGGAAGAAAATTTGTTGCAACGTGGGCATGAAATCGGGCAGCATATTACGGAAACTTTCCTCGACTTGCAACAACGCTATCCCCAAATAGGCGATGTGCGTGGTTTGGGGCCAATGGTGGCGATGGAACTCGTGAATGACCCGCAGAGCAAAGACCCTGCGCCGCAGATGACGACCAATATCATCAATGCTGCGCGTGAGAATGGGCTGCTGATGCTCAAAGCGGGACTTTATAACAACGTGATTCGTGTACTTGTGCCACTGGTCGCCACCCAGCACGATATTGAGCAAGCGATGAATGCGCTTGAACATTCATTCGCGCAGGTCATAGATGGCGCATCTTAATATGTGTGATCTCCGCCTTGTTACTGAGGCGGTGAAAAATCAGAAGATTTATATAAAGGAGTTCGTATCATGAAAAAGAAAACCCTCATTGGTCTATTGTGCCTCGCAGCGCTGATGTTATCGGCAGCACCGATGCTGTACGCGCAAGGCGAGGGCGAAGGCCAAGTCGATATTGTTGCGTGGCCGGGTTACATTGAAAGCGGCGAGACCGATCCCGCTTATGACTGGGTGTCGGCTTTTGAGGCTGAGACAGGATGTGCTGTCAATGTTCAAGTTGCTGCGACATCGGATGAAATGGTCGCATTGATGAATGAAGGCGATTATGACCTCGTGACGGCTTCGGGTGATGCCAGCCTGCGTTTGATCGCGGGTGAGCGTGTTCAGCCTGTCGATCTGAACCGTATTCCGAGCTATGCCAACGTTGATGAACGGCTGCAAGGCGCACCCTGGTATACCGTTGATGGCGCAGCCTATGGTGTTCCGTATCAATGGGGGCCGAATGTGTTGATGTACAACACCGAAGTCTTCCCAGAAGCGCCAGAAAGCTGGAGCGTGGTCTTTGAGGAACAAACGCTGTCTGATGGCGAATCTAATGCAGGGCGTGTTCAAGCGTATGATGGCCCCATTTATGTAGCGGATGCTGCGATGTATCTGATGTATCATCAGCCAGAATTGGGCATTACAGACCCGTACTCGCTCGATCAAACCCAATATGATGCTGTTCTGAATTTGCTGCGCCAACAGCGTGAGTTGATTGGGCGTTATTGGCATGATGCGATTGTCCAGACCGATGATTTCGTTAACGAAGGTGTGGTTGCTTCTGGTTCATGGCCTTTTCAAGTGAACTTGCTGGCTGCCTCCGGCGCACCGATTGCCAGCACAATCCCGGTTGAAGGCGCGACGGGTTGGGCGGATACGACGATGCTTGGTGCAGATGCTCAACATCCCAACTGCGCCTATCTATGGATGGAACACTCGCTTAATCCGGTTGTTCAAGGCGATATTGCGGCATGGTTCGGGTCTGTACCCGCTGTACCAGCAGCTTGCACCGCCAGCGAATTGCTTGGCGAATCGGGCTGCGAAACCAACGGCTTCGATAACTTCGATAAAATTTTCTTCTGGCGCACGCCGGAAGTAACTTGTGCGGACGGGCGCGGCGACATCTGCATTCCGTATCGCAAATGGGTGACGGATTATCTCGCGGTCATCGGCGGACGATAAAAAT
>ENA-ORBV01005208-ORBV01005208.1-microbial-mat-metagenome-genome-assembly--contig:-NODE-5208-length-24162-cov-12.572348_pt1 | contig 24162 bp, 20 predicted proteins | sample MGYA00237777_ERZ505514 | MGnify/ENA primary metagenome ERZ505514 (study PRJEB26160, sample SAMN06269048) | microbial mat metagenome | isolation source: Oligotrophic lake microbial mat | place... | reverse complement strand
TTCAAGCAGAAGACGGCATACGAGATTCGCCTTAGTCTCGTGGGCTCGGAGATGTGTATAAGAGACAGATGCAAGGGGGGGGGAACAAGAATAGCGGCCCGCTGAACCCAAGCCATCCCCAACCCCGCCAAATTTCACCTGATTTCCGAACCCGCCCCTCTTCTGGCCCCAGAAACCGGCTGTTTGTGGATAATTCGCGGTAAAAAGACTGGAAGCCACGATAGAAGCCCCTGGCTTAGCCCTGCTTTTGCGATTTTTGCAGCAGCACAGCAGCAGAGCGCACAGCCGCCCTTCGCCCGTAACACGGTTAACCTGAAGGTTGCCAAACCTTTATTAGCAATGTCAAAATCAGACGAATTCCGCGACCACATTCAACAAGGCTACACGTTTAAAGACGATTCCATTTTGCTGGGCGCGGCCATGCTGGAGGGTGAAGTCGTAACTGGTGCGCAGGTCAGCGCGCCCCTTCGAACCTTTAACCGCCACGGCCTGATTGCGGGCGCCACCGGAACGGGCAAAACCAAGACCCTGCAAAACATCGCGGAGCGCTTGAGCGAAAAAGGGGTGCCCGTGCTGCTCATGGACATCAAAGGCGACTTGAGCGGACTGGCCGCCGCCGCTGCGGAGAACCCTAAAATTCACGAACGCCACGCCAAAATTGGGTCGCTCTGGAAGCCCATGCACTACCCGGTGGAATTGCTCTCGCTTTCCGGCGAACCCGGTGCGCGCCTGCGGGCCACGGTCTCTGAATTTGGGCCCGTGCTGTTCAGCAAAATTCTGGGCGTCAACGAAACACAGGGCGGGGTCATCAGCCTGGTATTCAAATACTGCGACGACAAGCACCTGGCGCTTCTTGACCTTAGAGACTTTCGCAAAGCGCTGCAGTACCTGACCTACGACGGCAAGGCTGAAATTGCGGGCGAATACGGTCTTATTAGTCCTGCGTCTTCGGGAGCTATTTTGCGCAAGGTGGTGGAGCTGGAAGAGCAGGAGGCGGACATTTTCTTTGGCGAAAAGTCGTTTGACGTGCAGGACCTGCTGCGCACCGATGAGCGGGGTATGGGCATCATTCACATTGTGCGCCTGACCGACATTCAGGACCGACCCAAACTGTTCAGCGCGTTCATGCTGAGTTTGCTGGCCGAAGTGTACAGCACCATGCCCGAAGTAGGCGACAAAGCCGACCCCAAGCTCATCATTTTTCTGGACGAGGCACACCTGATTTTTAACGAGGCGTCCAAGGCTCTGCTAAGCCAATTGGAAGCCATTGTCAAGCTTATTCGCTCCAAAGGCGTCGGGCTGTTTTTCGTGACGCAATTGCCCACGGATGTGCCCGACGAAATTCTGAGCCAGTTGGGTATGAAAATCCAGCATGCGCTGCGCGCCTTCACGGCCAAGGACCGCCAGGCCATCAAGTTGACGGCCGAAAACTACCCCATCACCGCCTACTACGACACGGCTACTGTTCTGACTCATCTGGGCATTGGCGAAGCGCTCGTCACGGTGCTCAACGAAAAGGGCATTCCCTCGCCGTTGGCCCATACCCTGCTCACCGCGCCTTCGTCGCGCATGGATATTTTGAGCCCTGACGAAATTCAAAAGCTGGTGGCCGGTTCGCGGTTGGCGGCCACGTATAACCAAGTGGTAGACCGCGAGAGCGCCTACGAAATCCTGCAAGCCAAAATGGACCGCGCTACCGCAGATGCCGCAGAGGCTGAGAAAGCTGCTGAAGCCAAAAAGGAAGCGGAAAAAGCCGCCAAATCAGTTCCTTCACGAGGACCGGCGGGCGGGGCTTCGCGCAGTGGAGGCAGCAGGGGTCGCAGCAAATCGCCGCTGGAGGAATTTGCCGGCAGCAGAGCCACACAAACCATCCTGCGCGAAGTGACCCGGGGGCTCCTGGGGGCCTTCCTGAAACGCCGTTGAGGGTGCGTATGTGTCAGAAGGCCGGCCTTAATCGGGCCGCTCCCTGCCCATCAAGCGCTACCTTTGCGCTTTCATGGCCCTCCCTTTTCTCCCGTTTAACCGACCTGGCTCCAGAGCCAATCCTACCGGCCAGGCCAAGGAGATGTCGTTCATTGAACATCTGGAGGAATTGCGCTGGCACATCATGCGGGCGGTGCTGGTCATATTGGCCTTCACCATTCTGGTTTTCGTGGCTAAGCGCTTCGTCTTCGACACGGTAATCTTCGGCCCCAAAAACGCTGATTTTCTTTCGTACCGGGCGCTGTGCTGGCTCTCGTACAAAGTGGGCCTGGGTGAATCCATGTGCATTGTGCCTCCGGATTTTGCCATCGCCAACTTTAGCATGATGGGTGAATTCATGGCTCACATGCAAATATCTTTAATAATAGGTTTTGTAATTTCATTTCCGTATATCCTCTGGGAATTCTGGCGCTTTATCCGTCCAGGGCTTTTCGAGAAAGAGATACGAACCACCCAGGGTTTGGTGGGCTATTGCTCGATGTTGTTTTTGATGGGCATCAGTTTCGGGTATTTCGTCATCGTGCCCTTTTCTATCAATTTCCTGGTGCCCTATTCCATCAGTGACCAGGTGGCCGACTACATCCAGCTTAGCGACTACATCAGCTTTATGGCCATGACAGTGCTTGCCGCGGGCATCATGTTTGAGTTGCCCATGATCATCTACTTTCTGGCCAAGCTCGGCATTGTTTCGGCGGCTTTCTTGCGCAGCTACCGGCGCCATGCCATCATCATCATTCTGGTGGTTTCAGCAGTAATCACTCCCCCGGATGCGCTGAGCCAGATTTTGATTTTCCTTCCGGTGCAATTCCTCTACGAAATTGGGATTGTCATCGCGTCCAGAATTGAAAAAAAGCGGTTAAAAGAAGATTTGGAGCGTTACGGGTCCTGATCTGTAACCCTTTCGGAGCCGCAGAGTCCCGGTTAGACGTCACGCAAGCCGTTCCCCAAGCCCTGCTGTTGCCCAAACCTTTTACATCTTGGCAGATCGGGAAACCGCTTTGTAGGGTGTATTTTTACACGTGATGACCATTTCGGCAATTGCTATCGGTTGCGATCATGCGGGTTTCCCGCTCAAAGACCCCCTGATTGCCTGGGCCCGTCAGCGCGGGTACATGGTGCAGGATTTCGGGACTCATTCCACCGAATCAGTGGATTACCCCGATTTCGTGCATCCGGTAGCGCGGGCGGTCCAGGAGCAGGACCACACCTGGGGCATTCTCATTTGCGGCAGTGCTAACGGAGTGGCCATAACGGCCAACAAGCACGCCGGAATCAGGGCTGCCATTACCTGGATGCCAGAAATTGCTCAGTTGGCTCGTCAGCACAATGACGCCAACGTGCTTTGTCTTCCGGCCCGCTTTTTGTCTGTAGAAGAGGCCCTGGCTATAGCCGGGCGTTTTTTCTCCACGGAGTTCGAAGGGGGACGGCACGAAGCCCGGGTGCGTAAAATTGCGCCTGGTTTTCGGTAGCGCATGTCGCGGCAAACCGGTAGCAATCTCCTGCCACGCATTGAACGTTTCGTCCATCTTGTTGTTCGTCAACCTCAAAAGCCCAACCTTTTGTTCGCAAAACACATCCTTTCGCTTGTTCTGAGTCTGTCTATGATTCGGCCTGCCATGGCACAACCAGTGTCTGGCCAAAACCCGGGCACGTCGCAACCTGCAGACCGGAATGAAGCGCCCATCCTTCCATTATCCAACGGGGATCAAGGGGCAACCGTTGACCCCTTGGTTTCAATTGCGGCTTCCATTACCGAGCAAGAATTGAGGGAGCACCTCTACCTTTTTGCCTCCGAAGAGATGCAGGGCCGGGCTACCGGGCAGGAAGGGCAGCGAAAAGCTGCAGACTATCTGGAAACGCAGTTCAAAGCGATGGGCTTAATGCCCGTTGGTAATTTGCCCGGGTACCGACAGCCCTTCGAACTAAAAGAGGTGGGCTGGGGAGAAGTTTATTTGGAAGCCGGCGGTGTTCGCTACGAGTTTCTGAAAGATTTCTACGGTTGGCCCTCTATGAACAATGCTTTCTTTACCCAGGCTGATGGGTTTGTCTTTTTGGGTTACGGCATTGATGATTCGCTGTACAGCGATTACGCAGGCATAGATGTTACGGATAAGGTACTGGTTATTATGGCTGGGGAGCCACAAAAGGAAGACGGTAATTATTGGCTGACAGGCAGCACCCAGCGCAGCGACTGGTCTATGAACTGGCGCAAGAAGATAGAATCAGCCACCGCTAAAGGGGCACGGGCAGTGTTAATCATCAGCACCATGGCCGAAGGGCAAATGCAGCAAAAGTCCTTTGTCAATTACTTGCGAAACCCGGAAATGGAGCTGGCCAGCGATGATGAAAGCACCCCCTATGTTAACACCTTGTACCTGACTACCGCAACTGGCAAAGCCCTCTTTGGCAAGCAGGCCAAAGTGATGGAAAAGGGGCTCAAAAAAATTGCGGCCAAGTTTGAACCCGCTTCACGACCGATTGAAAATCCGCTCTCTATTAAAGTGGAGAAACAGTCAAAAACAATTACTTCGGACAATGTGCTGGGTATGATCCCCGGCACGGACCGGGCAGATGAATACGTTTTTATCACGGCTCACTACGACCACCTGGGTTTTGACAGCACAGGTATTTATTACGGGGCAGACGACGACGGATCCGGCACGGTGGCGGTTCTCGAGATCGCAGAAGCCGTTCAACTAGCGGTGGCTCAAGGCGTGAAACCCCGCCGCAGTATTGTGTTCATGGCGGTTTCGGGCGAAGAGAAAGGGTTGTTGGGTTCCGAATACTACACCGATTATCCGGTGGTGCCGCTGGAACAAACGGTGACCAACCTGAACATTGATATGGTGGGCCGGATTGACAAAGAGCACGAAGAGAATCCTTTTTATGTTTACGCAATCGGCTCTGACTTTCTCAGCACCGAGCTGCACGCGCTCAGTGAAAAGGCCGCCACAACGTACCCAAGCGTTTCCCTCGATTACAAATACAACAATACCACAGATCCAAATCGGTACTACTACCGGTCCGACCACTACAACTTTGCCAAGAACAACATTCCGATCATTTTCTACATGAACGGGTCGCACGACGATTACCACCAAATCACCGATACCCCGGACAAAATCCGCTACGATGTCCTACAAGAGCGTGCACGCCTTATCTTCCACACGCTTTGGCTGGTTTCGCAAGCCGACCAACGACCGGCGGTAGACGGTGAAACCAATTAAAAGGCCTTGATTATTAAGCCTTTATGTCTTTTTGCGGAACGCCCTGTGTTGCGCTTATCTTTGCGGTGCTTTAACCTTTCAAACCATTACGCCAGTGCTGTTACTCGTTGCTGAAAAATTGACGGTTTCCGAGCTGTTCGGTCAGATTCCGCCTGTGATCCACTACGCGGCTCCCATCATGCTCTTTTTTGTGCTCTTGGAGGTCGTTATTGGCCAGGTCCAAAACAAGCAGATGTACACCGGCAAAGATTTTTTTGCCTCCCTTGGCATTGGGGTAGGCAACTTGGCTGTTACCGCGCTTGTCAAGGTGGGGCTCTACTCCGTGCTCCTGGTATTGTACAACATGCTCCCGTGGAAGGGCTGGTTGCCCGGTTACGGCGAAGCTGGCTCCGTCATTACCTGGGTCTCGTGCCTGGTGGCCATTGATTTTTCACGCTACTGGGCACACCGCATTGCCCACGAGCAGCGCTTTTGGTGGGCCACACACGTGACGCACCACAGTTCAGAGCAGTACAACTTTTCGGTGTCGTTCCGCTTATCCTGGACCCAGCACATTAAGCTGATCTTTTTCCTCCCTGCCGTCATGGTCGGTTTCGACCCGGTCATTTTCTTCGTCTGCACCCAAATTGAAACGCTGTACCAATTCTGGATTCACACGGAGCTCATTAAGAAGCTGCCGGCCCCAATTGAGTACGTGTTCACCACTCCCTCGCACCACCGCGTCCACCACGCCATCAACGAGCGCTACATTGACAAAAACTACGGCTCTACCCTGATCATTTGGGACCGTATGTTCGGCAGCTTTCAGGAAGAAGACGAAAAACCCATCTACGGCATCACCACGCCAGTGGGCTCCTTTAACCCTGTGTACCTGGTGTTCCACGAATGGATGGACATCTTCCGCGACATGCAGCGCTCCCAAGGCGTCCGCAACAAACTCAAAATGTTGTTTGGTAGGCCGAGTGTGAAGAGTTGATTTTAGGCGGATCCTCTTTTTCTTAGAGCCTTTGAGGCTTTATAATTTTTGGCCCGGCATTTGCGTTCGTGGACTGTCTAAGCAGTCAACTTATGCAAAAGGGCCCCTCGCTTCCGCTCGTCCTCCTTGTCTTTGCGGTTTTCCCGGTCCTCACCTTTTCCTGGTCGGTACACAGCGCAGGCTATGGCTTTCCCGAGCGACGTATTCCGGTAACTTCTCTGACCCGGCAGCAGGCGCTGCCCGGCTTAAGCGGCTGGCTGGAAAAGCAGCAATGGACGCCTTTGCCCAATCCTGCTGAAACGCCCTTGCACCGCGCCACGAGTCCGGAAGCTGTCCGCGTAATCTGGCGGCAGGAGATCCCGCTTACCTGGGCTGATTTTCGGGGTAACCCGGAGCCCCACACCGGCGTGGACGCTTTGAGTTCCTGCGGGCTAACCTGCGACCCTGCGCTCAGCCGTTCCGGAGAGATTCGCTTTGATGTGCTGGCGTTTTTCAGTCCAACGGATTCTTGGGTTGATGAGGCCGACGCCAGCGGCCTGCTCCTGAAGCACGAGCAAGGCCATTTTGACATCGGCGAGATTTACGCGCGAAAAATGCGCCGGCGGCTGGCCCGAGCTTCGTTTGACCGAAGCCGGCTGAACCAGCAGATTTCGGCCCTCTACGACGAAACCTTCAACGAATTCAAGACGGCCCAGGAGGCCTACGACGAGGTAACCGAACACTCCACGCATCCCGAAGCACAAAAAGAGTGGAACCGCTGGATTGCCGACGAGCTCAAGCGATACGAAGCCTACCGCGGCCGGACCGTGCGGGCGCGGCTGTTGCCCTGAGGGCGGAAAAGCCACTGCGGGGTAACACCGTCGTTGCGGGGTAGCTGCTTTGCTGCGGGACAGGACCGTTGCTGCCAGGTAGCTCCTTTGCAGCGGGACAGGACCGTTGCTGCCAGGTAGCTCCGCCCTTCGCCCGGAAAACGAGGCTGCCTGCTTTTGGGCATGGCGAAAGGGAAGTGTTTCTTTGTGCGGCACCCTCGCCCGCATGAAACTTGCCGTCCTTGAATTTGATTACCACGCCGAAGTGCTGCGCAACCTTTGCGAAGGCCTGGAAGGCAGCGGCATCGAGACGGTCATCTTTACCACCGAAAACATTGCGCGGGCAGCCGGAGGAGCAGACCGCTTTCCCGGAATCCGTTGGGAATGTGCCGGAGCGGGAGAAAGCACCATAACTTTTGTTACGCAGAAACTAAAGGCCATCAATGCCTGCGATGCCGTGCTGTTCAACACGCTGGCCTCCAACTTTAAATTCTTTAGCCAGTTGGCGCTGACTCCCCCGGTCGTGCTCCGGGTGCACAACGCCGCAACCTACCTGAGTCCAAAGCCGGAATTCAAACCCATTTTCACGCCGTTCTTTTTGTTCAAAGACGCCAGTTACCTGTTGCGAAAAACGCTGGGGGAGCGGGAGGCTTTCTGGCGCAGCAAATTTGTGCAGCGGGTGGATCGTTTTTGCTTTCCCGATGCTGCGCTGGAAGCCGCTGTGCGCGAAAAAGGCTGGCTGCAAGGGCGGGAAACCCTGACCCCCCTCCCCTTTACCGTGCACGAACCCGGGTACCGCAAAGCCCCGCAATCCGGGCATCGCTCGCTGACGGTCATCGGCAGCCTGGACCCCCGGCGCAGGGATTATCCCGCGCTGCTGGACGCGCTGGAAGCTGTTTTGCCTGATTTGGAGCGGCGCTGCACGCTAACCTTGCTGGGCCGACCGCGCGGTTCGTTCGGCCGCAACTTGCTGACGCGCTTTCTGAGCCTACAAAGCGCCAATTTTACCGTGAACACCTATACCGCCTTTGTGCCCCAGAACGAATTTGAACGCGTGCTTCGCAACACGGATTTTCTGGTCATCCCCGCGTTGGACAAGACGCGCTATACCCTCTATACCGAGCATTACGGACAGACTAAAATTAGTGGAAACGTATATGATATGATTCGCTACGGCAAGCCGGCTATCATGCCAGAGCACTACCGTTTAGATCCCGATGTAGCCACCATGACAGCCCGCTACCGAAGCACGCCCGAATTAAAGCGTTTGCTCCAGCTTTGGATAGATGGCGAAGGGCTCATGGCGCCTCTGGCAGCCGTTAACCAGGCCGTGGCTCGCTTTCAACGCGCAGCCGTGCAGGAACAAATGCGGTTAAGTTTTTCAGGGCTTTTCTCTTCACAGCAACCCTAGGGTGCTTTAGTTGTGGCATCGCTAAAAAGCCCAGATACAAGGCTTGCGCAAGTTGCGACAACGGAGTTTACTGAAAGTAAATGAGGATGGAGCAACTTGGGCGTAACGCAGTAGCTGGGCTTTCTGGCGGTGCCAACCGCTATTGATCAAGATCGGTTTCAATGGCCATCACCTGGCCCAGGGCGCGCATAATGGTTTGCTCAGAGGCACCAAATCGCATCACGGCCACCAAGCCAGGGCTGTACAAGTGCAGTTCCAATTCCGGGCTGCTCATCAGCCAGCGCAGGCCATGCCCCGGATCAAAGCGGAGCCCATAGCGGTTCCGCCATTTCTTGCCTTTGGGCTCAACAAAGTAGCGCTCCGAGTCAACAGAAGCACCCAGCCGAACCCCGCCGGCAACCAAGACAGCGCTGTCAACCTGGCGCATTGCCTCGTCCGAAGGCAGCGTGAAGGCCACCGTGAACACACTGGCTGTGTTGGCCGTGCTGTCTCGATAATCCAGTGTAAAATCGGCTGCCCCCTTCGCCGTGCTTTCTTGCCCATCCGGCAAGCGGATTTCAGCCTTAAACGGCTGAGGCTCAATAAAATACATAGTCCCCTCCGGATGGTCGCGGCGGATGTAGGACTTTTCGGGCTTTTGGGCGTGCGCATTCGCGCCTAAAAGCAACAATAAAGCGAATAAAAACAAATACCCCAAAATTACTTTTGGGGTATTTGTAGTAAGGTGCACGATCGGAGAATTACTCACCGTAAACGTAAACCGTGTACTTGGCATAGAGGCCCAGAATAGACATAACATGCATGTCTACATGGGAGATCTTGCTGATGCCGCCATTCTTGGCAGCTTCGTTGATCCCGGCGTCGCCCGTAGCAACGAGGCCCAGGATACCAACGGCTTCCGACGTTCCCACTTTAGAACCAACACCGTTGGCGGTGGCATCTACAGGGGTGGTTACATCGGTGTACAAGCTGCCGTAAATGCCGACAAATCCACAGCCGGGCAACAGAACAGCAACAACAGCCAAAGCCAGCAGGGTGTTAATGGCTTTTTTCATCATAGGGGTAAGGATTAGTTGAATGATGGCGCAAAGATGCAGAATGACCCTTGAAGGAAGAAACCAAACCTTTAACCCGAATTGGGGATTATGTGTCCTTGTCTATTGATTGGGGTATTTTTAACCCGAAAACCAATATGGCCATACCTCAACTTTTCCTGGAAAAAGCCGAAATCAAGGCTTTTGACAGCGAACACAAACGCAAACTGCGCTTTAACATCGGCAAGTACGATGAAACGGTGGTGCTCGGAAAACTTCAGTACCAAGACCTGGAAAAGGCGCGCCGGGTGGCCAAACGGGTCAAATGGGAGGCTATCCACAGCCTGGACCGATTTCTTTTGCAGTTCGAAGAGGCTTTTACGGCCCGCGGCGGCAAGGTGATTTGGGCCGAAACGGCGCAGGACGCGCTGGATGCTTTCGGGCGAATTGCCGCCGAACACGGCGCGCGCTCGGTGGTCAAAAGCAAGAGCATGGCCACGGAAGAAATTGAGCTGAACCACTACCTGGAAGAGAACGGCATCGCGGTAGACGAAACTGATCTGGGCGAATACATCCAGCAGCTCGACGGCGAAAAACCGTACCACATCGTCACGCCGGCCATGCACAAGAGCAAGCAGGATGTGGCCGAATTGTTCCACGCCAAGTTGGGCACGCCGCTGGACCTGACTGCAGAAGAACTCACGCTGGTGGCGCGACGGCTGCTGCGAGACAAATACACATCGGCCGACATTGGCGTAACGGGCGGAAACTTCCTGATCGCCGACATTGGCGGAGTGGCCATCACGGAAAACGAAGGCAATGCCCGCCTCACGGTGAGCTTCCCAAAGGTGCAAGTTTCCATTGTTGGCATAGAAAAAGTGCTCCCGCGCCTCGAAGACCTCGGGCATTTCTGGCCGTTGCTTTCCACGTTCGGAACCGGTCAATGGGTCACCGTGTACAACAGCGTTTTGACCGGACCGCGCCAGGCCGGCGAAACAGACGGCCCGGAAGCCATGTACGTGATCCTGATCGACAACGGCCGCACACAATTGCTGGCCGAAAAAGAGCAGCGCCAGGCGCTGTACTGCATCCGTTGCGGCGCCTGCCTCAACGCCTGCCCCGTGTACAAAAACATCGGTGGCCACGCGTACGGCACCACCTATTCCGGCCCTATTGGCTCGGTCATCACGCCCCATTTGCAGGGCATGGAAGAATTCCGGCACCTGAGCCATGCGTCTTCTTTGTGCGGAAATTGCACGGAGGTCTGTCCGGTGCGCATTGACCTGCACAACCTGCTGTTAATCAACCGCCGGGACGCCAACGAACAGGGCCACAGCGACATGAGCGAAAAACTGGCCTGGAAGGCCTGGAAACTGGCCATGACGTCACGCAGCCGCATGGACCTGCTGAGCGGCGGGCCCAAAAACCTGGTGCTCAACACCTTGTTCGGCAGCTCTTGGGGCAAACGCCGCGAACTGCCGGAGGTGAGCCCCCGCAGCTTTTCGCAACAGTGGCGAGAGCAAAACCGGCGGGGAAAGGTGTAACGGCTAAGCGCCGATCCCTTTCGTACCCATGCTCCGTTGCGTAATTTTACCGGGCCCCTTTAACCGGTTTAAAAAAGCCGGGCCACCTAAACCGCACCTCCCGTGGCCGATATGCCCATTTTGGACCCCATCGTCTTTGACCGCCGCGATTACAGCCCTGAGTGGCTGCTCACGCTTTACGCGCGCCTGCTCAAGCCGCGCATGATCGAAGAAAAAATGCTGAACCTGCTGCGTCAGGGCAAAATTTCGAAATGGTTCAGCGGCATTGGGCAGGAGGCCATCTCGGTGGCGGCGGCCTCGGTGCTGCACGACGAAGAGTACATCTTTCCAATGCACCGGAACCTGGGCATTTTCACCACGCGCAACGTGCCTCTGGACCGCCTTTTTGCGCAGTTTCAGGGCAAGCCATTAGGCTACAGCAAGGGCCGCGAACGCTCCTTCCACTTTGGCATACCCGAGCAGCGCATCATCGGCATGATCAGCCACCTGGGGCCGCAACTGGCGTTGGCTGATGGCATTGCGCTGGCCGATTTGCTGGAGAACCAGCACCGCGTCACCATCGTCTTTACGGGCGAAGGGGGTACGTCCGAGGGCGACTTTCACGAAGCCCTCAACGTTGCCGCCGTGTGGAACCTGCCTGTCATTTTCGTCATTGAAAACAACGGATATGGATTATCTACCCCCACGGAGGAGCAGTACCGATGCAAGACCCTTGCTGACCGTGGCATAGGATATGGTATGGAAGCTTGCACCATCGATGGCAACAACATTCTGGAAGTTTACGCCACGCTGGATGGCTATGCCGACAGCATCCGCCACAACCCGCGACCCGTTTTGGTGGAATGCATGACCTTTAGGATGCGCGGGCACGAAGAGGCCTCTGGGGTAAAGTATGTGCCATCGGCGCTGCTGGGAGCCTGGGCCCTTCGCGACCCGGTAACCAACTATGAAACCTGGTTGCGCGAACAGGGCATTCTGACCGACGACTTTGCCAAAGCCCTGCGCGGCCGGATCAAAGCCGAATTGGACGCTGGGCTTGAGGCAGCTTTTACCGCGCCCGAGCCAACGCTATCGGTTGCCTCAGAACTCCGCGATCTTTACCATCCAGACGAAGCGCCTGATGTTTCGCCGTCTGGTCCTGCACGCGAACTCCGCATGGTGGACGCTATCTCCGACGGCTTGCGCGAAAGCATGCGCCGGCACGACAACCTGGTCATCATGGGCCAGGACATCGCCGAATACGGCGGTGTTTTCAAGATTACCCAGGGCTTTGTCGAGGAATTTGGCAAGGGGCGGGTTCGCAACACGCCCATCTGCGAATCCGCCATTGTTGGCGCTGGCTTGGGCCTGAGCATCCGCGGATGGAAATCAGTGGTGGAAATGCAGTTTGCCGACTTTGCCACTTGCGGATTTAACCAAATTGTCAACAGCCTGGCAAAAGTGCACTACCGCTGGGCGCAAAATGCCGACGTGGTGGTGCGCATGCCCACAGGCGCCGGGGTAGGCGCAGGGCCCTTCCACAGCCAGAGCAACGAAGCCTGGTTCTTTCATACTCCCGGCTTGAAAGTGGTCTATCCCGCCACTGCCGAAGACGCCAAAGGCCTGCTCTGCGCCGCCATCGCAGACGCCAACCCGGTGTTGTTCTTTGAGCACAAAGCCCTTTATCGCTCCCTGAGCGGCATGGTGCCCGAAGGCTATTACACCACCCCCATCGGCAAAGCGCGCCTTGATCGCGAGGGCGACGATCTCAGTATCATAACCTATGGTATGGGCTTGATCTGGGCGCGCGAAGCGCTGGACGCACGCCCTGAGCTCAATGCAGATGTACTGGATTTGCGCACGCTCTTGCCGCTTGATTACGAGGCCATTGAAGTCACCGTGCGAAAAACCGGCAAAGTACTCATCCTGCACGAAGACACGCTCACGGGCGGTATCGGCGGCGAGTTGGCCGCCTGGATCGGCGAGCACTGCTTTGAGCACCTCGATGCCCCGGTGCTGCGCGTAGCCTCGCTGGACACTCCGGTGCCCTTTTCATTGGCGCTGGAGCAACAGTTTCTTCCTGCACAGCGGCTGAGCGAGGCGCTGGAGAGATTGGTGGGTTATTGACAGGTTGTCTTTACTGTTTCACAACCTTGAACGTCTGCTGCCTTTCTTCCCATCGCGCATGAACAAGGTAAAGCCCCGCTGGGAGCGCAGACAGGTCCATGCGCTGGCCTGATGCCGTGCCTTGCCAAACCGTTCTACCCCAGACTTCATAGACCATCAACAGAGCCTGCTCCGGTCCGTTGAAGGTGTACAAACCACTGCTCACGGTGGGGGTAATTTGCCACGTCGGGGGAAGGGCGGTTTCGGGAGGAACGGCGGTGGAGCCGCCAAGCGTGTCACATTCACTGCCGACCAAAGGGCCAAGGGCGTAGTTGACGGTGTTGGGGAGGCCATAGAACTTCGATTGCCACCTAACCAAACACCTAAAGTATCAAAACCACACATTATTCCTGGTAGATCTGGATATCGAACAACTGCGAGATTCATATTTAATGCAAAAAAACCAGGACCGTAAGTTGCTATATAAATCCGATCATCTGGACCTAATTCTAATTGACCAATCGAATAATTTATATAATTATCTCTTTCATATATTTTTTGAATCTCATTTTCACCATATTGATTCTTTTGGACATCTAGTTGATACAAAATATTACTACCCGCTGGGTACCCGGACGTCTGAGTAAAATAGAGATACCTGCCAGACTTTGAAAAAGCCGCACCGTACAATTTATCCAAACTGTCAATATAACACAACTCCTCAACAAACTCTCCGGTGCATCGATTAAACGAATAGACTAAGACACTCCCATAGAAGACTAATGCAATTTTACTCCCATCGTGTGAAACAGTCATCTCGCCTGCAGGCAGCGAACCAACAGAACCTCTAAAGTTGATAGTATTGTCAACACGCTTTCTAACACCCTCACTGTCAAAAAAGTAGCAAACCAGCAGAGTATCCCAATTCTGCGTAGCTAAATTATAAGTATGCATTGACTGCACCACCCACCAGTCTCGACCATTTCCATGACGAATAGCAATATTCTTTTCACCAAATCCAGAAGCAGCAAGATCCAAAGGTTTCCAAGCTGGAAAGTCAAACATTCCACCATTTCCTGAATCAAGTGACATATCTACAACCGCATAACGACTAATTCCTATAATACTATACTTTCCGCTTTCTAAAGTGCCCGGAAGAATGAGGACACCTTGAGTTAACGATTTGTAGTAGAGCGAATCGTCAGCGGATACTTCAATCTCTGAAATTACCTCCCCATGTTTATTGTATACTTCAACACCGTTTGTATATATTAGCAATGATCCATCGCGATCGGAGATTGAAGCACCTGCTTCCCATGACCAAAACTCCAATGGCTCACAAATCTCAGCTTCACCGCTGTTAAAGGCAAGCCAGATGTCTCCCCCGAAATTCCAGTTGTGATTTTGAGGTTGAGCAAAAACCTGATCCATAGACAGAAAAATCCAGCAACTAAGCACAAAAAACAACCTCATTATTATAATTTGTTTGAAGAATTATCAGCAACTATAAAGGAATGAGATTCAGATTTTTGACTTGGAAAATTGATGTGAAGCATATACAATCCGTCAACCAAAGCATGGACATCTAAGCAACTTGTAGTTGAACTGTTTAAGGTACCACTAAATACAACATGTCCCCGTAAATCATATACTTTATATGCTATTTCATCAATTGCGTTTACGCTCAATCCAAAAATACACAGCGTTGTATGTGCAGGGTTAGGGGAGAGGGTGATTGCAGGTTTGTCTTTTGCAAAACTCGATGCCCGCAAGAGTCCAGATGTATCAATAGGTGACAATGAATTCATACCTAGAATTGAACGAGCATAGTATACTGCATCTCCTTTGTCGTTAGGATCTTGCAGTGCCAAGGCCGAAAGCTCTGCCCAGTCTGCCGTAAGATAATACTGCGCGCCTGCTACTGCCTGATCGAATGAGAGCGTATCCAACTTGCGATCAATATATATCTGAAATATATTAATTCTTTCTTGTTCCTTGGCACAGTTTGGTAAGATAGTCCTCAAAACAGTAAGAGCAGAATCCTTATCGTCAAACTTTAAATAACGGAAGAAAGTATACCAATCATCGTAATTTCCTTCCGCCAGTCCATCCATCACAGCAATGTATTCTTCATCCTGTTCAACTCCCAGATTCAACCAGTCCGGGTTATCAGCAAAAAAATTGTAGCTATAACTCTTCTCCTCAAAGTAATTGCAAGTGCTGAGGTCTAGCCGTGAAAAAACGTCAGAAAACGCAGCAAATAACGAATTTCTTCCTTTTTGGGAAGGGAAATCGAGAGTGCGAAATCCAAAACGAGGAATAAAGTCACAAGGAGTGACAGAGCTCCCTGGAGTAAGAGGTGCAATTCTTCTGCTACCGGTAGGAGAAACTCCTCCGGTCTGCAAATTGAATGTTGTTATAGGTGCCATGTCAGAGCCCAAGCCGTAAGAAGCATCGTAGCGCCAGTCAATAATGGGAGGTGTCAACGCAGGTGGCGGTGGAGTGCCGTATGTTGGAATTCCGCTAGAACTAGTTACTGCAATAGTTCGATTTGCAGTTGGCTCTGGTGCCCAATAGTTGCCAGCTCCATTAAGCAAGGATAACTGATCCGTAACAGGCCCAACATCCATCCCACCGTCATCCATGCCCACCAAAGCAAAACCATAGTCACAATCAAACAACTGATTGCAGGTAAAATTGCCCCCTTGACAATCGCCATGGGCTGCTGCCCCTACGCCGCAATCTTCTATACGGTTCCTATCTGCCCAGAATTCCTGACTCTCTGTGATATCGATGCCGCGAATTTTGGTTTTACCACAACCGCCACAAGATCCACTGATTTCATTATCAATGATTTGCAACGCACCCGAGTTTTCCGCCTGAATACCGATAGCAAATTCTCCTGAGCACGAGGTTGGCAATCTAAAATTTACTTCATTATGCTCTATCAAGGCATTAGTGCTGAGTACAGCTATACCGAACTGCAAATTATTTAATCTGTTGAATGTAACCTCCGGGAAACTGCTTATAACTCCGGTTCGCAATTCTATCCCAGTGATTCGGCAACTGCCATTGCTAACTATTGTCGGGTTATTCAAAACATTGCTATCAACCTTTACAGTACCCATGTTTTTAACATAAATACAAATACTATCAAACTCAGTAATGGTGTTTCGTGAGATTATGCTACTGAGGACATCTTGATACCAAACTCCCTGGTTCATCGTCGGATCCGCACCACCAGAACCAATAATTTCGTTGTTGTTGGTCACTGCTTGCTGAATGCCCAACGCAAAGACGCCTTTTTCGCAGTCTTCGATTCTATTGTTTACCCCCGTAACACCTATGTCTGGGAAACCAACATATAGAACTTGGTTAGCGGCTGAAGTCGTTCCTGCCGCGGCAACTCCAACACCAGTTCCAAAGCCAGGTGGGGCATTATAGGTTCGAATGTCCTTGATCCAATTGTTCTGAACATAGGCAATGCTTCTGGTAAAAAGTAAGCCATACTCCTGATCATGAATAAAATTGTAGCTTCCTGCGGAACCATAGGAGCTTGAAGTCCGGCCAACAGTGATTCCTCCAGTTATACCATCAGCGCGTAATCCAGCGTATCCAAAACGGCCGGAATAGGGTGAAATCAAACTCGGTGCACCAATTTCTGAGTTTTCTATAGTTCCAGGATGACTACCCGCAAAAGGTTTTAAATCAATTCCGATACAATTATTCATCAGCTGGCTGCCGCGGACTATGTAGTTTCCTGGATTCCCCGCGGCGTTTTCTATCAACAACGCTTTCTCTGCATTCTACACCAAGCTGTTAATCCTAACTCGCACCGTGCTCCCCGGCTCTACTCTAATGTAATCCCACATGCTGTTGTCGCAATTGCTAATCACAGATGTTTCAACAGTTAACAGGAAACCATTCTTGACCACAATCTCCACCCCTGCATCAACAAGGGCGGAACAAGTTAAAATGGCAAAGTTGTTGTTGATTTCCAGCGTATTCTGGATGTGCACCAGCTCTGAAGTCCACCCGGTACCATACGTGCTGGACGTTGATACTGACCCCGAAGGGGTAGTCACCGTAGCCGAAAACCCCGGATCAGCCACACACTGACCCTGCACTAACGTAGGAAACCCTATGCCAAGCGTAAAGGCGCTCATTACCAGACAAACAATTGTCCGTTTAAACCATGCATAAGCCTGTGTGTGTGGGTGTGTGTTACGGCACTCATGACTTTATTAATGTAAGTTGCGACAATGTAATAAATGTAAGGTAGGCCATTTGAGCCAATAACCCAGCAGTTTTTTGTATAGTTCTTTGAAAAAAATTATGGCTTCTCCAAGGCTACCCACAACGTCTCGCCCACTGCGCGCAGCGTCTGGCGGCTGATGATGGCCATGTCATCGCGGTGCGTGTGCCAAAAATCGCCGAAGCCCTTGGGGTTGTCGCGGTCGTACTGGATAATGTCAATGGTGGGAATGCCCGCGATCTGATTGACGTAAAAATGGTCATCCGTCAACGGGGGAAAGGGCTCCTGGTTGTACACAAAATACGAGCGATGCCCGGCCGTTGCCGCTGCACGCCACACGCGCTCCACCACATCGGGCGCATAGTGCATCGAAATCCCTTCGCGATAAAATACGGCACCTTCGGAGCCCACCATGTCCAACAAAATACCGTACTGTGCCGTGTAGCCCGATTTGCGCGCCTGGGTGGCCCAATATTGGCTGCCCAAGCAATAGCTGTTCTCCACTTGCGCATTGCCGTAATCTTCGACGTCAAACAACACCATATCTATTCCTATGCCAGGATTATTCCGGTGCAATTGCCGCGCCAACTCAAGCAGCACCGCAACCCCACTTGCCCCATCATTAGCGCCCGGAATGGGCTCGCTTTGTCGCGACGTGTCTTCGTCAGCTATGGGCCGGGTATCCCAGTGCGCACACAACAACACCCGGCTGGGGTTGTCCGGGTTAAAACGCGCCGTGATGTTGCGCAGCGGCAAGGTCTTGCCGTCCCAGGCTTTCACGGTGGTTTTTTGCTCGCTCACCTCACCGGCCCAACCGCTCAGCTTACGCACCAGCCAATCGCCGCAGGCCTGGTGGGCGGGGGTGCCAGGCACACGCGGGCCAAAGGCCACCTGTTTAGCCACGTAGGCATACGCGGAGTCGGCGGAAAAAGGAGGTGGGGCCTGGCGATTGGACGCGGGGGGTGTTGAGTCTGGCGGTTCTTGCTCTTTCTTGCTTTGGCAACCGGCAAGCCCGGCCAACAGGGTGGCGGTCAGCAACAAAAAACTACCTGTCCGGCAAAACTGCTTTGCGAAAAGAAGCATGCCGCGAAGCTAGCATTTTGCAGGTGTTTAGCAGCTCTTACTGCTTCACAACCCGAAACGTCTGCTGCTTTTCTTCCCATCGCACATGAACAAGGTAAAGCCCCGCTGGGAGCGCAGACAGGTCCATGCACTGACTCGATGCCGTGCCTTGCCAAACCGTTCTACCCCAGACATCATAGACCATCAACAGAGCCTGCCCCGGTCCGTTAAAGGTGTACAACCCACTGCTCACGGTAGGGGTAATTTGCCACTTCGGGGGAAGGGTGGTAACGGGAGGAACGGCGGTGGAGCCGCCAAGCGTTAAGTTTTTATCACGTAAACGGTATTCGTGGAGCTGTGGTAACGGGAGGAACGGCGGTGGAGCCGCCAAGCGTGTCACATTCACTGCCTTCTAGAGTACCGAGGGCGTAGTTGACCATATTGGGGAGGCCGTGAAAGGTACGTTGACCGTTGAGATAAACAGAGAGAGTGTCAAAATCGCAGGCTAAACCAAAAACATCTGGTTTACTAATAACGGAAAGATTCATCTTAGCGGGGAGAATCTGTCATTAGGGTACGACTGATACGCCGTACTCATGTATATCTTCCCATCTGGTCCCAGCTCCAATTGACCATAATCATAAACTCCATTTTCTGGTCTATGGTAAATTTCTGTGATTGGGTTATTTCCGAATTGATCTTTTTCTAAACTGATTTGATACAATATGTTCTCATCACCGAGCGTTGGATTTATAGTTACATAAAGATAACTTCCATTAGGTGAAAAAGCGCAGCCATACAAGCCTGATAATGTATCGTTATAGTAAATCTCTTCTCCTACCTCGCCCTTGCAACGATCAAATGTGTAAACAGATAAGCTTCGGTGGGAAGGAATGGCCAGCAGATCTCCGCGCGATGAAATTACCAACTCACCATATATTTGGGTAAGTCCAGGAGTTCTTGTGTTAACAATTTTACGATGAATTAATCAGATTCCATATTCACTAAGTAGAAATGAAAAAATAGTGCTGTCATAATTACCTGGATAAACCCATTGAAGTCGTGGCTGGATGATCCACCAGTCAATGCCATTCCCATGCCTTACGGCTGTACTCTTTTCACCATAACCAAATTCATACTCCTCCAAATCAAGTTCACCATAAGGTTGCCATGATGGTGTAAAAACCATTCCGCCCATGCCCGCATTTAGGTTCATGTCTACTTTAGCATACTCACCTATTCCAAAAATGCAGTAAATGCCAGCTTCAGTTAGACTTGGAAGGATCAGTACACCTTGGGTTATAGATTGTTTATCAATAGTATCATCTAACTCAATATCTCGAATGGATATGACCTCACCCATTCTATTCCAAGTCTTTACACCATCAGTATAAAATTGTAGAGTGCCATTTGAGTCAGATACACTGGCCGAAGCCTCCATACTCCAAATTGGCAATGGATCTCCAATCTGAAGTACGGTGTCCTGAAACTTAATCCACACTTTGTCGCCAAAAATCCAGTTAGTAGCCTCTGGCTGAGCCATTACTAAGTTAAGGCTGGACGTTCCCACAAACAGCAATACAGCATAAATACAAATTGTACTCCACTTCATCGGATTACAGTTTAGAAATTAGCGCAGTGGAAATGCGACCATCTACTCTAATGTAATCCCACATGCTATTGTCGCAATTGCTAATCACAGATGTTTCAACAGTTAACAGGAAACCATTCTTGACCACAATCTCCACCCCTGCATCAACAAGGGCGGAACAAGTTAAAATGGCAAAGTTGTTGTTGATTTCCAGCGTATTCTGGATGTGCACCAGCTCTGAAGTCCACCCGGTACCATACGTGCTGGACGTTGATACTGACCCCGAAGGGGTAGTCACCGTAGCCGAAAACCCCGGATCAGCCACACACTGACCCTGCACTAACGTAGGAAACCCTATGCCAAGCGTAAAGGCGCTCATTACCAGACAAACAATTGTCCGTTTAAACCATGCATAAGCCTGTGTGTGTGGGTGTGTGTTACGGCACTCATGACTTTATTAATGTAAGTTGCGACAATGTAATAAATGTAAGGTAGGCCATTTGAGCCAATAACGCAGCGATTTTTTGGATAATTCTTTGAAAAAAAATTACTCCGGCAACCCCACCTCCACCACAATCGGATAGTGATCCGTTAGTTGGCTCGGCATAGCCCAATAGCGCAGGACAGAAAGCGACGTATCTACCAGAACGTAGTCAATGCGCACCCCAGGAAGGGTGGCATGAGTGCGGGCCAGACCGCGGCCTGCCTGCGAGAATGCATCATTCAATCCAGAAGATACCCTATGGTATGCATAACTTTGCGGAGGGTCATTGAAATCGCCGCAAAGCACCACAGGCCAGGGGCTGTCCAGTACAGCATCTTCCAGTCGGGTGGCCTGATCGGCGCGGGCCTGGTAGGCATCGCGAAATTTGAGAAGCGTGACCCGGCGGGTATTGGCTTCTCTCATTTCGGAAACGGCGTCGTCCAGCCCGTAATCCACGGTGGATAAATGAATGCTCTGAAGGTGCGTGTTGAAAATGCGGACGCGGCCCGAGGGTGTTTCCAGATCGGCGTATTGACAGCCGTTCAGAGTCCCCCCCCCCGGAAAATCGACCTCTCCGGCCTCCAGCACAGGATAGCGCGACACAATGGCCAGCCCCCACTGCCGTCCCTTCTTATCGCGCAGCGCTTCCCAAAAACTGAAGTAGCGCAACCCGGTAGCTTCGCGCACCAACTTCTGGTGGTCATTGTCTTCTGTTCCTGACATGGTGAAGTACTCCTGGAAACAGATCACGTCGGGCTGTTGCCCGGCAAGCAACGCCAAAATGGAGTCACGGCCTGAAAAGCGCACATCCGGTGCGTTCTTGTTGAACACGCGCACGTTCCACGAAAGGATGCGCATTGACGGCGGTTGTGCTGCGGCAAGGCTGTCCATCTCTTCGTCAGAAGATTCCTTTCCAAAAGACACATAGGGCCAGCGCAGGTAATGGGCACTTTCCCGCAAGGCTGGTAGTAGCGCGACAGCAGCGATTCCCGCGAAAACCCATTTACGCCCGGCGAGCCAAAAAACCAAAAACACCAACTGCAAGCCCACCAGAATGGGAAACACCAAACCCGCAAAAGCCGGAGGCCAAAACGAGCGCGGGTCCAGGTACGGCGCCATATAAGCCACCCCGAGCGCGGCCATAACAGCCAAATTGAGTAAAAATCCGATCCAGCGCATGGCAGCGTCAGCCTTCTTTGCTGAACTTAAACAAAAATTCTTTCTCGTCTTTGCTCAGGCTGTCGTAGCCGGACTTGCCGATTTTGTCCAGAATCTGGTCAACGCGGGCCTGCTTGTCGCCTGTCCCCTCTTCAACGGCAACCTTGCTGCGCACCTTCCGGGTTCTGCGGGCGGCGCGATCGGCATCGGCGGGGCCAGCACTTTGCGGCTGCCGGTGTGCCACGCGCGGTCCGGGTCTTCTTTTCCGGGTAAAAAGTCCGGAGCTCAAACGGTCTATGCCGTCAACAACCCGGTTAAACCCGAGGGAAAGGTCTGTACCATTTTGCAACAACCGAATAAACAGGTAGCCCACCGCAACACCCCCAAGGTGCGCCACGCTGCCGCCTGTGTTTACAAAGCCCTTAACGGCAATAATGTCCAGCACAATGCGGGCCAGCGCGATGTACTTGATGCGCACCGGCCACACAAAAAGCATGATCTCGAAGTTCGGCGCCATCGTGGCCGCGGCCATTAACACAGCGCTGACCCCGGCGCTGGCTCCCAACAAAATGGTGCTGTTCTGGTCAGGCAAAAGATTGAGCAGCGCAAAGGCTACCCCGGCCCCTGCCAGCCCGCCGTAAAAGTAGATGGGCAAAATGCGGCGATTGCCCAGCAAATCCTGCAAAATGCGCCCAAACCAGAACAAAAAAAGCATGTTCCAGAGCAGGTGCCAAAAATCCCAATGCAGGAACATGTAGGTGATCGGCGTCCAGGCGCGGTAGAGCAAACTGTCTGCATTCATGGGCATGGCCAGCCAGTCAAGCGGAAAGCCACTAGACCCGATGCGCAGGAGCAAATCCACCAGGTGCACGCCGAGAAATACCGTCACGTTGAGCAAAATCAGGCGCACCACCATGTTGCCATAGCGGTACTGTTGGTGAACATCGGTCCAAATGGAAGCAAAAACACTCATTCGCAGCGCTGGAATCTCAACGGTTTACTAAGGTTTTCCGCCCGGGCGAATCTGCCAAAAGCGAATCAAAAGATAGCCAAAAAGCATTCCCCCAAGGTGGGCAAAATGGGCGATGTTGTCCCCTTGAATGCGGGTGACCCCGCTGATGAGTTCCACGGCCGCGTAACCCATCACAAAATACTTCGCCTTAATGGGCACCGGGAAAAAAATCAGCATCAAGGGAACATTGGGGTACAACATGCCAAATCCGAGCAAAAGCCCGAACACAGCACCTGAAGCCCCAACTGTTGGGGTGTTGCTCAGCCGGTTAAGTTGCCCCAGGGGCTGGTCGGCGTAGTTGCGGCCGCTCTGAAGCAGTTCCCACCCTTGCTCAAAGACCGTGCGCGCTTCGCCCGGACCAATTTGCGCACTGAGTTGCATGACCTGCAGGTGAATGACGCCCATGTGCAGGGCGGCGGCCCCCAGTCCGCAAATCAAGTAATAGGTTAAAAAGCGCTGCGGTCCCCAGCGCATCTCCAGCGCGTTGCCAAACATCCACAGCGCGAACATATTCATGAGAATATGCAAGAAGCCACCGTGCATGAACATGTGCGTCACAATCTGTACCGGTTTAAAAGCCGAAGACTGCGGGTAATACAAACCCAGAGTGCTGTTCAGGTCGGTGTGTTGCGCCTGGGCCACCGTCAGGGCCAGGAACATCAACCCGTTGATGATCAGCAAATTTTTAACGACGGGAGCCAGGCGAATCATGCGGGGAATTGAGGGCGAAAATAGGGTGTTCGTCAGGAACGCTTCTTAAAACGGCCGGCGAGTTCAGACAATCCGAGCGTGATGCAAGTCAGGTTGCCGTCCGGAGCCGAATAGGGCACGATACAGGCAAAAAGGCCGTCAATCAACTCCCGCATTTCCGCCGGACCAAGCTTGCGACCTATCGGAATGGCATAGGTTTTTGCCAGGCTGCGTGCCACGCGGTCGCGCGGACTGAGTCCGGGAACCTCACCTAAACTGCGGAAGGCCTCCAGGAGTTCATCAACAGCCAGTTTTTCGTCAATTTCCAGGCAGTCCGCTGGAAGGCCATGCATCACAAACGAATGAGGACCAAAGGGTTGTACGTCAAAACCCAGACTGTTCACCGCAGGAATCAACGAGCGGAGCAACTCGGCATCGCCCGGCGAAAGGTCAATGGTTTGCGGAAACAACTGCCGCTGGCAACTTCCAGCGCCCGCCTCCAGCCGCTGCAAGTACTTTTCGTACAAAATCCGCTCATGAGCAGCCCGCTGATCCAGCAGCAGTAGCCCGGATTTGATCGGACAGAGGATAAATCGGCCGTGGAGTTGGTAGGGCTCCGCGCGCCCGGAGTCGCCAAATTCTTCTGACGTTTCGTCCACCTGGGTTAGCCTTCCGGGCCAAGGGCCCTCGTTCGCTCCCCAACCGGGCAGTTCCTGGTCCGGCACCCGTTCACTTTCGGCATTGCCGGCCCGTTCACGGGCAGCCACTTCAAACAGCGCTTCCCAGGGTTGCGCACCCCCCGCCCCCCGCCGCATCGACGCGGGCATAGGCTGTCCGTAAT
>ENA-ORBV01005207-ORBV01005207.1-microbial-mat-metagenome-genome-assembly--contig:-NODE-5207-length-24171-cov-6.005603_pt1 | contig 24171 bp, 23 predicted proteins | sample MGYA00237777_ERZ505514 | MGnify/ENA primary metagenome ERZ505514 (study PRJEB26160, sample SAMN06269048) | microbial mat metagenome | isolation source: Oligotrophic lake microbial mat | place... | reverse complement strand
ATTGAGGACAGTTTTGCCCTTGTAGGAGGCGAGGATGTGGTGCGGCGCCTCGATGCTGCGCAGATCGGGTCATCTGAGCGAACGTCACCGATGCCGATGCCGATGCCGATCCCGTGAACCTGATCACGCTGACGCGTTGTTTTTTTGGCGATCGGGTCTGGCTGGCTTGGTTCTTCAGCTTGTCTTCAGTTTCAAGGCCGAACCTCGAATTCGGCAGTTGCATGCCGTTCAAAACAAACCCAGGGGAGAAGTCGAATGACCATGAAATGCAGCACGCTATTCGCCAGCGTTGCGATCGTGATTCCGATGGCGATGGCGCCGTTGGTCGCTCATGCGAGTATTTTTGGCAGTCTGGCCAATTTTGATGTCGTCAACGATACGGGCAGCGAAGCCTACGGCTTCGAGATCGAGATCGAAGATTCGTCATTCGATCACACCAAGATCAGCAGCGTTTTCGGACTGAATCGCAGTTTCGGGTCTGTCGATGGGGGCAATCCGCTGTCGGTGGTCCGGTTCAAAGCGGCACAAATCATCGATCTGCCGGGATTTGGCGTCAAGATCCGGTATGGCGGCAACATTGCCAGTGGCATCACGACGCCGAGCGGCGCATACAACACCCCCGGCGAGAGTTGCTGGCCAGGAGCCAACCCCGGCTGGGCATCCAATCCGTGCGATCACTTCGGAATCACCACGTTCGGATCTCCGGCAGTCACCAAATACAGCTGGCTGCTACTGGATGCTCAGGATTCGACCAAGCTGGTGAACAAGCAAGTGGGAATCCCGGCGGTGAATCTGGCGGTGTCGCCGCCGGTGGCAGGGCAGCCCCAGGTTGTGCAGGCGGTGATCCGGGCCGTTGCGCCCGATGCGGATCAGCCTGAGCGGATCGATCTCTGGGGCGAGCCCTTCTGGGTCAAGATGACCAAGACGTCGATCAAGATCGGCGACAACATCGATCTGGGCGATCTGTTGCGAGGCCAGAACGGCAACCCACTGATACCCGAGCCGGAGCAGGAAACTGAAATCGAATGGAACGTTTTCCAGATGGCCCCGGCCAACCATGTCGGGGATGGCCCCAACGAGGTGAAGGAGAAGGCCGATGAGCTCGGCGGAGCCGTCAAGGCGATCATCCGGCGTTACGAGTTCTACAAGTACACCGGCTTGTTCGACCCCGATGGAGCTGGAGAGGCCATGTGTGATGGTGCGGACGCCTTCGGCCATGCGTGCGACAACCCGTTTGGTGACGGAAGAGTTGCCGATATCAATGATCTCGGAGCTTACGTGGGGCAGCAGATGGCCGGGTTCAATGCAGTTCAGGCTGTGCCCGAGCCTGACACCTACGCGATGATGCTGGCCGGCCTGGGCTTGCTCGCGGGGATCGCGCGGCGTCGCAAGCGCCGCCAGTGAGTGGACCGCGGTTGGGAAATCAGCCGCGCTCGACCGGACGCGACCGGTCGCTGCACCACTCGCTCCAGCTGCCGGCAAACAGCGCCTGACGCCCGAGGCCGGCGATCTCCATCGCCAGGATGTTGGGCACGGCGGTGACGCCGCTGCCGCAGTGGTGCACGACGGTGGCCGGGTCGCGCCCGTCGAGCAACTCCAGCAGTTCGGCCTTGAGCACGACGGCCGGTTTGAACCGTCCGTCATCGTCGATGTTGGTGCCGAACGGGCGGTTCAGCGCACCGGGAATATGGCCGGCGACTGGATCGAGTGGCTCGACTTCGCCGCGGTACCGTGGCGCCGCACGCGCGTCGACCAGGCACTGGGCGGGCTCGCCCAGCCTTTCGAGCACCTGCTGGGCGTCCATCAGCGCGGCGCGTTCGGGCTGCAGCTGGAAGTCCTGTGCTGCGTGCACCGTTGCTGCGCCGCTGGTGACCACTCCCCCTGCGGCGTACCAGGCCGGCATGCCGCCGTCGAGCACGGCGACACGTTCGTGGCCGACCCACTTGAGCATCCACCACAGGCGCCCGCAATAGTTGACGCCCTGGCGGTCGTACACCACGGCCTGCATGTCGTTGGAAAACCCCACGCTGCCCAGCCATCGGGCGAACGCGGCGCGTGCCGGCAGCGGATGGCGTCCGCCGCTGGCGGCCTGGGGGTCGCCCTTGGCGCTGCTGAGATGGAGGTCCAGGTCGGCGCGCACCGAGCCGGGAATATGGGCCTCGGTGAAATGCTGGTGCCCGGATTGCGGCTTGGCCAGGTCGAAACTGCAGTCGAACACCATGAGCGGCCGACCGGAGTCGATCAGCGTCAGCAGTCGGTCTGCCGAGATCAGCGTCGTGTAGTCCATGATCAATGGTCGTCCAGGCTGTCGGGCCCCATGACGCGGCGGTACCACTCGTGGAAGTGCTGCATGCCGTCCTCCATCGGGCTCTGGTAGGGGCCACGCTCGTTGACGCCGCGGCGCATCAGGGCGCGCCGGCCGGCATCCATGCGCAGGGCGATCTCGTCGTCCTCGACACAGGTCTCCATGTAGGCTGCCTTCTGCGCCTCGACGAAATCGCGCTCGAAGGCGGCGATTTCTTCCTGGTAGTAGAACTCGACCACATTGAGCGTCTTTTGCGGCCCCATCGGGTGCAGCGTGGACACGGTCAACACATGCGGATACCACTCGACCATCACATGCGGGTAATACGCCAGCCAGATCGCACCATGTCGCGGCGCCTTGCCATTACGATAGTTCAGCAGCGCGCACTGCCATCGCTCGTAGACCGGACTGCCTGCCTTGCCCAGCCGGTTGGCTACGCCCACTGTCTGCACGCTGTAGCTGTCGCCGAACTCCCAGCGCAGGTCATCGCAGGCGACGAAGCTGCCCAGACCGGGGTGGAAGGGGCCCACATGGTAGTCCTCCAGGTAGACCTCGATGAAGGTCTTCCAGTTGTAGTCGCATTCGTGCAGTTCGACATGGTCGAGCAGGTGGCCACTGAAGTCGAGGTCGGCGAACGGGCCGAGCCGCGCCAGGTCGGATGCGACCGACACCGCGCTGCCCGCACCCTGCCGCGCAGCCTCGAACAGCAGCCCGTTCCATTCCTGCAGCGGGTAATTGTCCAGACTCAGGCAGGGGTCTTCGGGGAAATGCGGCGCGCCGATCAGCGTGCCGGCCCTGTCTGCGCCGCCGCCGCCGCTGTAAGTCCAGCGGTGCAGCGGGCACACGATGTTGCCGAAGGCGCTGCCGGGTTGTTCGGCCAGCAGACTGCCGCGGCCCTTGAGCATCAGCGCCTGGCGATGCCGGCATACGTTGGAGATCAACTCGACGCCCTGGGTCGTGCGCACCAGCGCCCGGCCCGCGCCTTCATGCGGCAGGGTGTAGTAGTCGCCGATCTCGGGCACCGCCCGTTGATGCCCCACGTAGCGGGGCCCTGGCTGGAAGATGCGTTGCTGTTCGCGCTGGTAGTTGGCTTCGTCGAAATAGCTGGCAACCGGTAGCTGGCTTGCCGCTTGCTGCAGCCGAAGGCTTAAATCAGACATGGATGCCCTGACCTCAATGCTCCCCGCAGGGAGAAGACGACCGCCGGCGCCAAGGCGACGGACGGTGACAAGATAATCCGGCTGGACCGGCAGAGAGGGTGGGATTGTACCTTCGGGTTCCGTCCCTTCCACGGCGCTTGCGTGCGCTGTGGCAGGTCGCCGATCCAGCGGCCACGCGGCTGCCGGGACAGCGCGCCTAAAATGGCATTTTTCCAGCGATGCGACACCCCATGGCCAAGGCGACCGCCCAACCGACCAGCACGACGACTCCCGTCAGTTACGAGGCCGCGCTGCTGGAACTCGAGCAACTGGTGAGCCGGCTCGAGTCCGGCGAGATGCCGCTGGAGCAATTGCTTGGCGGATACCAGCGCGGTGCGCAGTTGCTGCAGTTTTGCCGCGACCAGCTGCAGGCTGTCGAAAACCAGATCAGCGTGCTCGACGCGGGTACGATCAAGACATGGATGCCCGAGTGAACCCACCCGACGCGGCACTGCGCAGGCAGGCGATCGACCTGGGGGCCTGGTCCGAGGAGCGGCTCGAACTCGTCGAGCGTGCGCTCGAGCGCTGGGTCACGGTGGAACCGCCGCAGGGCCTCGACCATGGCGCGCCGGCCGAACTGGTGCAGGCGATGCGGTATGCGGTGCTTGGGGGTGGCAAGCGCTTGCGCCCGCTGCTGGTGCTCGCGGCCTGCGAGGCTTTGCAGGGCCACACCGGTGCCGCGCTGCGCGCAGCCTGTGCGGTCGAACTGATCCATGCCTACTCGCTGGTGCACGACGACATGCCGTGCATGGACAACGATGTGTTGCGCCGAGGCAAGCCGACGGTGCATGTGGCATTCGGCGAGGCGACGGCTTTGCTGGCTGGCGACGCCTTGCAGGCCCTGGCCTTCGAGTTGCTGACACCCGATGCGACGGACTCGGTTCCGGTTGCGATACAGGCCCGGCTCTGCCGCCTGCTGGCCCGCGCCGCGGGCAGTGCCGGCATGGCCGGGGGGCAGGCGATCGATCTGGCGAGCGTGGGTTGCGAGCTGACCGGCAAGCAGTTGCGTGACATGCATGCGCTCAAGACGGGCGCCCTGTTGCAGGGCAGCGTGTTGATGGGTGCTGCTTGCGGATCCGCGACAGCGGCACAGTGGCGCGCATTGCAGGATTTCGGTTCTGCGATCGGCCTGGCTTTTCAGGTCGTGGACGACATCCTGGACGTGACAGCTGACTCGGCGACGCTGGGCAAGACCGCCGGCAAGGATGCTGCTGCCGACAAGCCGACCTACGTGTCGGTGATGGGCCTGGAGCCCTCGCGCGTTTTTGCCAGGTCTTTGCTGGCGGATGCACATGCGGCACTAGACCGCGCCGCGCTTGCGTTCGACCAGGCACTGCGCGCACTGGCCGACATGGTCGTCCACCGATCAAACTGAAAATTGCCCATGCCTGACACCGACTACCCACTGCTGCATCAACTCCGCGACCCTTCCGATCTGCGCCGCATGCCCCGGGGGCAACTCGGCGCGCTGGCGGCGCAGTTGCGCGCCTTCTTGCTGGCCAGTGTGTCGCGCACCGGCGGACACCTGAGCTCCAACCTGGGGACGGTCGAGTTGACGGTGGCGCTGCACTATGTGTTCAACACGCCGCATGACCGGCTGGTCTGGGATGTCGGCCACCAGACCTATCCCCACAAGATCCTGACCGGTCGGCGCGAGCGCATGGACAGCCTGCGCCAGTTCGGTGGCCTGAGCGGCTTTCCGCAACGCGCCGAGAGCGAATACGACGCCTTCGGCACCGCCCATTCCAGCACCTCGATCTCGGCCGCGCTGGGCATGGCGATGGCGTCGAAGATCAAGGGTGAAGACCGCCACAGCGTGGCCATCATCGGTGATGGCGCGCTGACCGCGGGCATGGCGTTCGAGGCGCTGAACAACGCCGGCGTCTCCGACTGCAAGCTGCTGGTGATCCTGAACGACAACGACATGAGCATCAGCCCGCCGGTGGGCGCGCTCAACCGTTACCTGGCCCAGCTGATGACCGGGCAGTTCTATGCCGCCGCCAAGCAGGTGGGCAAGAGCGTGCTCAAGGGCGCGCCGCCGCTGTTCGAACTCGCCAAGCGGTTCGAGGAACATGCCAAGGGCATGGTCGTTCCAGCCACCTTGTTCGAAAAGTTCGGCTTCAACTACACCGGCCCGATCGATGGCCACGACCTGGAGTCACTGATCCCGACGCTGGAGAACATCCGTCACCTGGAGGGGCCTCAATTCCTGCACGTGGTCACGAAGAAGGGGCAAGGTTACAAGCTGGCCGAGGCCGACCCGGTCGCCTACCACGGACCGGGAAAGTTCGATCCGGCTGTCGGTCTGCAGAAGTCGCCGGCGCCAGCCAGGCCGACCTTCACGCAGGTCTTCGGCCAGTGGTTGTGCGACATGGCGGCCCAGGACAAGCGTCTGGTCGGCATCACACCGGCGATGCGCGAGGGGTCGGGCATGGTCGAATTCGAGAAGCGTTTTCCCGCACGTTATTTCGATGTCGGCATCGCCGAGCAACACGCAGTGACGTTTGCGGCCGGGCTGGCCTGCGAGGGGATGAAGCCGGTGGTGGCGATCTACTCGACCTTCCTGCAGCGCGCCTACGACCAGCTGATACACGACGTGGCGATCCAGAATCTGCCGGTGGTGTTTGCCCTGGACCGCGCCGGTCTGGTGGGCGCCGACGGCGCGACCCACGCGGGTGCCTACGACATCGCCTACCTGCGCTGCATCCCGAACCTGTCGCTGGCATGCCCGGCGGACGAAAACGAGTGCCGGCAATTGTTGTCGAGCGCGTTCGAGCAGGATCACCCGGTGGCGGTGCGTTATCCCCGCGGCACAGGCGCCGGCGTGACGGTCGAGCCGGGGCTGGCAGGCCTGCCCTTTGGCAAGGGCGAAATACGGCGCACCGGGCGTGACATCGCCATCCTTGTGTTCGGCACGCTGCTGTATCCTGCGCTGGCGGCTGCGCAGCAGATCGACGCGACCGTCGTCAACATGCGCTGGGCCAAGCCGCTGGACGAGGCGCTGCTGCGGCAGATCGCCGAGCAGCACGCGATGCTGGTCACGCTGGAGGAGGGTGCCGTGCTAGGCGGCGCGGGCAGCGCGGTCGGCGAGTTCCTGCAGTCGATCGGCCTGGCGCGCCCGATGCTGCAACTCGGGCTGCCCGACCATTTCATCGAACATGGCGATCCGGCCCGGCTGCTGGCGTTGCACGGCCTTGATGCGCCAGGCATTGCCAGCGCGATACACACACGTTTCGGCATGCTGATCGACGCTGGCCGCCCACCGCTCAAGGTCGTCGCCTGAGTTCGGCTTGAACCAAGGCGTGGCGCGGGCAGTCGCCAATGCGCCTTCTTGAGGCGCCATGCCCGTGTTTTCCCCTAGGCGAATTGCCGTTGCAAGGACAATGTTCGCGCGGCAATGCGGTTAACCTTCACGCTCTTGCCAAGGCGCGAACTTCTGGAGTGTGTATGTCTGTGCTTCTCTCCTTGTCCCGAGCCATCGATGCGCTCAGCCAGGCACTTGGCAAGCTGGTGATGTGGCTGATACTGGCAGCCACCGCCATCAGCGCCGGCAACGCCATCATGCGCAAGGCCTTCAGCATCGGCTCGAACGCGTATCTGGAAATCCAGTGGTACCTGTTTGCGGCGGTGTTCATGCTGGGCGTGGGTTACGTGATGCTGAAGAACGGGCATGTTCGCATCGATGTCATCTCCGCGCGCCTGTCCAGGCGCACCAATGCCATCATCGACGCCATCGGCCTCGTGGCTTTCACGATCCCGCTGTCGCTGATCATGATCGATCTGGGCTGGCCGGTATTCCAGCGGGCGTTCGAATCCGGCGAAATGAGCCAGAACGCGGGCGGCCTGATCCGATGGCCGGTGTTCGCCCTGATCCCGCTCGGGTTTTCGCTGCTGATCCTGCAGTCGGTGTCGGAACTTATCAAGCGTGTCGCCTTCCTGACGGGGCACCGCGCCGAGCCGTTCACCGTGGAACATGACAAGACGGCCGAGGAATTGCTGGTCGAGGAACTCGCTCGCGAGACCGAGGCCCGCCTGTCCACCCCTGGCGCGGGGACACGCTGACATGAGCGCCTTCATCGCCCAGAACTTTGTCCCGTTGATGTTCGCGGGGCTGTTCTTCTTCCTGCTCACCGGCATCCCGGTGGCATTCGGCCTGGCGGCCACCGGATTGCTGTTCGGCTTCATCGGCATGGAAGCTGGCCTGTTCTCGACCAATCTGTTCCAGGCGCTGCCGCTGCGGGTGATCGGCATCATGTCCAACGACACCTTGCTGGCAATTCCGTTCTTCACGTTCATGGGCATCATCCTGGAGCGTTCGCGCATGGCGGAAGACCTGCTCGAGACCGTGGGCCAGGTGTTCGGGCCGGTGCGCGGCGGCCTGGCCATCGCGGTGATCCTGGTGGGCGCCTTGCTCGCGGCCACCACCGGCGTGGTGGCCGCGGCGGTGATCTCCATGGGCCTGATCTCGCTACCCATCATGTTGCGCAACGGCTACAACCGCACCATCGCCACTGGCACCATCACCGCCTCGGGCACGCTGGCGCAAGCCCTCCCGCCTTCGCTGGTGCTGATCGTGCTGGCCGACCAACTGGGCCGCTCGGTCGGTGACATGTATGCCGGGGCGCTGGTTCCCGGGCTGCTGCTGGTGGGCCTGTACCTGGCGTTTATCGTGGTGGTGGCCATCGTCGCGCCGTCGTGGGTGCCAGCCCTGCCTGCGGAGGCGCGGATCTACCGCGAAAGCAACGGCGCCAGCGGCCATGTATCGCTGATCGTGCTGCTGCTGGCCTGTGCGGCGGCAGGCTGGTTCTGGTCGACGCAGCACAACCGGGTCCTGGGCCCCTGGCTTGAGCGCACCACGGCTGCGCCGGGCGACGAAGTGGTGATCCTGTCGATGACGGTCGCCGCGCTGCTGGCGCTGTCGCTGGCCATCGGCAACCGGGTGCTGCGCCTGGGCTTGCTGTCGCGCCTGGCCGAGCAGGTCACGTTTGTGCTGATTCCGCCGCTGGTGCTGATCTTCCTGGTGCTGGGCACCATCTTCCTGGGCGTGGCCACGCCGACCGAAGGCGGCGCCATGGGCGCCATGGGCGCGCTGATCATGGCCGTGTCGCGCAAGCGCCTGAACTTCGGCCTGCTCAAGCAGGCCCTCGACGGCACGACCAAGCTGGCGACCTTCGTGCTGTTCATCCTGATCGGCTCGACGGTGTTCAGCTTCACCTTCAATGCCGCCGACGGCCATATCTGGGTCGAGCACCTGTTCAAGGACATGCCGGGCGGCGCTCTGGGCTTCCTGATCGTGGTAAACCTGCTGGTGTTCGTGCTGGGCTGCTTCATCGATTTCTTCGAGATTGCCTTCATCGTGATCCCGATCCTGGCCCCGGTGGCGGAAAAGATCCTGCCGCAGCTGTTGCCGGGCGTTCCGGTGGATATGGTGATGATCTGGTTCGGCGTGATCATCGCAATGAATCTGCAGACCTCGTTCCTGACGCCCCCGTTCGGCTTCGCGTTGTTCTACCTGCGCAGCGTGGCGGCCAGGACCGACTACAACGACCGCGTGACCGGCGCCCTGATTCCCGCGGTGACGACGGCGCAGATCTACAAAGGCTCGATCGCGTTCATCGTGTTGCAGGTGGCGATGGTTGCCGCGGTCATCACCTTTCCAAACCTTGTCACCGGCGGTATCGAGAAGGGCGAAACCGTGGACGCGGACGCGGTGTTGCGGCAGTTGCAGGAGAGCGAACAGAAGGACAACGCTGCCGCTGCGGCGGCCGCTGCAACACCGGGTGGGGCGGCGTCCGAACCCGACCCGTCCGCCAGCGAACCCGAAAGTACCGGCGCAGACAATCCGCTGGACGAGGATGACCCGATGAAGGCTCTGCAGGACGCGATGAAGGCGGACAGCCAGAAGAAATAACGGGCGCCTGCGGTCTGCAAAGCAGATGGCCAGAAAAAAGCCCCGCGGCGCGGGGCTTTTGCTTGCCCGGTGCAAGCCCAGGCGAATGGGCTCACACCAGGGCTGGCGCTGCTTACAGCTTGGCCGACTGCATGTAGCTGTCGAAACGGGCCTCGGTAAAGCGGAACCAGAGATTGGCCTCGCGGCGGAAGCTGGAGTAGTCGTCGTAGATCTTCTTGAATGCGGGGTTGCTGGCCGACAACTCGCTGTACAGGGCCATGGCTTCCTTGAACGCGGCGTCGAGCACCGGTTTGGGGAACGCCACCAGCCTGGCCTTCTTGGACACCAGCTCCTTCAGCGCGCCCGGGTTGCGGGCATCGTACTTGGCCTGCATCTCGGTGTGCGCAAACGCGGCGGCCGACTCGATGATCGCCTTGTACTCGGCCGACAGTCCGTCGAAGGCCTTCTGGTTGACGAAAAGGTCGAGTTGCGGGCCACCCTCCCACCAGCCAGGGTAATGGTAGATCGGCGCGACCTTATAGAAGCCGAGCTTCTGGTCGTCGTACGGACCCACCCACTCGGCGGCGTCGATGGTGCCTTTCTCCAGGGCCTGGTAAATTTCGCCGCCCGGGATGTTCTGCGATACGGTGCCCAGTCGCGCCGTGACCTTGCCGGCGAAACCGCCTACGCGGAACTTCAGGCCCTTCATGTCGGCCACGGTCTTGATCTCCTTGCGGTACCAGCCGCCCATCTGCGCGCCAGTGTTACCCATGGGGAAACTGGTGAAGCCGTAATTGGCGTAGAACTCGCGCATCAGCTTGAGGCCGTTGCCGTCGTACTGCCAGGCGGTCATCTGGCGGCTGTTGAGGCCGAACGGAATGGCACAGCCCAGCGCGAATGCATCGTTCTTGCCGAAATAGTAGTACGGCGCGGTGTGTCCCATTTCGACCGTGCCGTTTTGCACCGCATCGACCAGCCCGGGCATGGGCACGAGTTCACCGGCCGCATGCACCGAGATCTCGAACTTGCCGCCGGTCATGTCCTTTACTTTTTTGGAAAAGGACTCTGCAGCGCCGTAAATCGTGTCGAGCGCCTTCGGGAAACCCGAGGTCAGACGCCAGCGGATGTTGGCCTGTGCATGCACGACGGCCGGCGCCACGCCGGCGGCGAGTACCCCGGCCAAGCCGGCATTCTTGATGACGAAACGTCGATCCATAGTGAAAGTCTCCAGATGTATTAAGTGATGAACCCTGCTGCCGCAACCGCCGCGCCGCGAAACGGCACAGCCCTTGTGAGCGCCCCCAGCCCCGGCTTCGCCAGGCCCCCCAAGGGGGGCGAGGAAACTTGGGAGCGGCCCGGCGTTTCCTCATGAGACACCCGGTGATTGTAGGAACGAGTGGGGCTGCCACTGGCAGGGAGTTTCCCTTAGGCTTTTCGCGCGACGATGCCCCAAGAGCATGCGCATTTGACTGGTGTTTGTCGCCAGATTGACATTCTGTCGAGCCGCCACGGCGCAACCGCGTGGCATAAGATCGCTGTCATGGCCGTTACCCTGGTTCGAAACATCGATTCTCCCGACATGCGCGCAGCCGGGCGCGAGTTGTTGTCGGTGGCGCTGATGGATGCGCGCAATCACACACTGCATCTGGCCGGGCAGATCGCCTCGCACGCGCAATCGAGCGCCGCTGTTGCTGCCACGGCCGGGGAACTCGATCCGCTGGGCTGGCAGCTGGGTCACGTCGGCTGGTTCCAGGAACGGTGGATCGCGCGCAACCTGCAACGTGCGCGCGGCCGGCACTGCGGTCCACATGGCGCACGGCTGCCATCGCTCGAGTCCGATGCCGATGCCTGGTGGGACGAGGCGCAGGTTTCGCGCATGCAGCGCTGGCAGCTGGAGCTGCCCGACATGGACACACTCAAAGCCTACCTGTTGGCGACGCTGGAGTCGACGCTCGAGCTGCTCGAAAAGGCGCCCGAGACCGATGACGCGCTTTACTTTTACCGGCTCGCACTGGCCCACGAAGACATGCATGGCGAGGATCTGATCGCCGGGGCGCAGGTGCTGGGCATACCGCTGGACATCGTGTTACCCAGCCCGATGCAGCTGCGCGCGCCGTTGCCGATGCCGCCGACGCGCTGGCGCATGGGCTGCGATGACGACGGCGCATTCAGCTTCGACAACGAACGTGCAGCGCACCGTATCGACGTGCCCGAGTTCGAAATCGACGCGCAGGTCGTGACCTGGGCGCAGATTGTCGAGTTCGTCGATGACGGGGGTTATGACCGGGCCGAGTTGTGGCACCCTGGCGGCTGGCAGTGGCTGCAGCACAAAGCCAGTGCCGAAGGAGCCGACGCCGGAGGACGCGCGCCGCGCCATGTGCAGCAGATCGGTGTGGCCAGCGGGGCTGTGATGCAAACCATCTTCGGTTCGCCGCGGCGCATGCTGGGCACGCAGCCGGCGATGCATGTCAGTTGGTGGGAGGCCGATGCCTGGTGCCGATGGGCCGGCCGGCGCCTGCCCGCCGAGGTCGAGTGGGAGATGGCAGCTTGCAGCGCGGCGCGGCGCGGTTTTCGCTGGGGCGACGTGTGGGAGTGGACCGGCAGCACGGCGCGGCCCTACCCCGGTTTTGTCGCCGACCCCTGGAACGACTATTCGCAGGCCGGGTTCGGCAGCCACAAGGTGCTGCGGGGCGCCTCGTTCGCGACCCGCGAACGCATGAAAAACCCACGCTTCAGGAACTTTCAGCCGCCGCAGACCGATCGGCTGTTTGCCGGCTTCCGGTCTTGCGCCGTGTGAATTGCCACCAGGGCAATACCGCGCGCAGCGACAGCACCTCGCCGCAGCGCTCTGGCTGGTAACCGGCCATCGCGGCGAGTTCGGCCTGCCACGAGGCGCTGCGCAACACCGCGCGCAGGGCGCGCGTGGCGGGTTGTTCGAGCGCTGACTTCAGGCACACCAGATGGTAGGACTCCTGCGCCAGCGGCACGAAGTCGAGTTGCAGCTGGCGTGCCGCCGACTCGATGCCCAGCCCGCAATCGGCACTGCCGTCTGCGACGGCATGGGCCACCGCCGCATGCGAAGGTTCGGTGCGTTCGAAGCCGTCGATATCGGCTGGCGCCACGCCCTGCTGCTGCAACAGCTCGGCCAGCAGCAGCCGGGTGCCGGTGCCCAGCGCCCGGTTGATGTAGCGGGCACGCGTCGCGGCCAGGTCCTGCAGACCCTGCAAACGCAGCGGATTGCCGCGCGCCACGATCAAGCCCTGGGTGCGCTGCGCAAAGCCGATGATCTTGTGTTGCCCGGGGCGCAGCAGCGGCTGGTAGGTGCGCTCGGCCAGCGAACCTGGTACAGGTGACTGCAGCGTGTGGAAACCGGCCATTGCGCAGCGCCCCTCGTTGAGCGCGCGGATCGCGTCCACGCTGCCGCAGAACCGGATGTCCAGATGCACCGGCCCATGGGTATCGTGGTGTTCCTGCTGCAACGGGCCCAGCGCCAGTGCATGCTCGCGCAGCGCAGCGAGCGCGTTGTCGTGACTGGCGTACAAGGTCAGCACGTGGGCATGTTCGTCGAACGCGACCGCAAATGCACGCTCCAGGTCCCCACGCAAGGCCTCGATCTGCGGCGCCAGCCGCACCTGGGCCTGGCGTTCGGCCCACATCAGCTTGTGACCGAATGCGGTCAGTTGCGCCGGCTGGCCCTTGTCCCAGGTCACCAGGCTGCTGCCCAGCGCATTCTCCCAGCGCTTGAGTTCGCCCCATACATGGCGATACGAGAAACCCAGGGCCCGTGCCGCGGCCGAGATCGATCCGTGTACGGCAACGGCCTGCAGCAGGTCGATCAAGGGGTTGTGCACCCGTGCCGGACCGGTGTCGCGGCCCAGGGTGTAGTGGAGCTGGAGCCTATGCATGGCGTTTCATATCGCGGGGGATTGGAGGCTCGCCTACGATACCCCAACATGTCCACCTTCTCGCAAAGCGCGGCTACAGCGCTGCAGTTGATCAGCGCCTTCGAGCCGGCCTTGTGGACGATCGTCGGCCGGTCGCTGCTGGTCAGTGGCCTGGCATGCCTGCTGGCATGTGGCTTCGGACTGGCGTTGGGCGCCTGGCTTGGGGTTGCGCGTTTTCGCGGACGTGGCGCCTGCCTGACAGTGCTCAACACCCTGCTGGCGGTGCCGTCGGTGGTGGTGGGGCTGGTGGTTTATCTTTTGCTGTCACGTTCGGGCCCGCTCGGGGGTCTGGGTTGGTTGTTCAGTATCAAGGCGATGGTGCTGGCACAGGCGTTGCTGGTTTTGCCGGTGGTCACGGCGCTGACCCGGCAGGTGGTGGAGGATGCCGAGCGCGGGCATGGCGAGCAGTTGCGGTCGCTGGGCGCCGGCACCATGCTGCGGGGCGCGATGCTGGCCTGGGACGAGCGATTTGCGTTGCTGATGGTGGTGATCGCCGCGTTCGGCCGCGCGGTGTCGGAGGTCGGCGCGGTGATGATCGTGGGCGGCAACATCGACGGGTTTACCCGTGTCATGACCACCTCGATTGCGCTGGAGACCAGCAAGGGTGATCTGCCGTTGGCACTGGGCCTGGGCCTGGTGCTGCTGGCGGTGGTGTTGCTGCTCAATGCGCTGATCGCCCTGCTGCGCGGCTGGCGCCAGCGGGTTGAAAACGGCGCCACGCTGTCCTTGGCGGGCAACGTGGCATGACGAGGCGGCTGCATGGGGCCACGTTGTCGCTCGCGGCCTGGTTCTGATGGGCAAACTGATGCGCCTGCGCGATGTGGGCCTGCATTTTGGCGCCGTCACCGCCCTTGCGGGTGTCGACCTGGAACTGCATGCCGGCGAGCGGTTGGCGCTGGTGGGTAGCAACGGCAGCGGCAAGAGCAGCCTGCTGCGGGTGCTGCACGGATTGCTGCCTCCCGATGCCGGCAGCGTGGCCGCCGAGCCTGGACTGCGCCAGGCCATGGTGTTCCAGCGCCCGTTCATGTTGCGCTTATCGGTGCAGAACAACGTGGCACTTGGCTTGTGGCTGTCGGGTACCGGCTGGAGCGCCGCGCGCAGCGCGGCATTGCAGGGCCTCGATCGCGTCGGCCTGCGCGAACTGGCCGGGCGCAGCGCGCGCGCGCTGTCGGGCGGTCAGCAGCAGCGGGTGGCGCTGGCCCGGGCCTGGGTGCGACAGCCTGAGTTGTGGCTGCTGGACGAACCGACGGCCAGCCTGGACCCGCATGCCAAGCGCGAGGTCGAGGCCTTGATGGCGGCTTTCGCCGAAGGCCAGGCCGGACGACCGATGACCATGGTGTTTGCCAGCCACAACCTGGGCCAGGTCAAACGTTTGGCGAGCCGGGTCGTCTATCTCGAGCATGGGCGGGTGCTGGCCGACCTGCCGGTCGCTGATTTTTTCAACTCGCAGCGTCTGCGCGCGGTCTCGGGCGCTGCCGATCTGTTTGTCAAAGGAGAACTCGCTTGAAGCTTTCACCATCGCACCACGGCTCCGTCGCGCGCCCGGTGCGCACGGTCTGGTTCCCACGCCTTTTACTGCTGGCGGCCGGTTGCGCGCTGGTGTTTGGCGCGCAGGCGCAGACCACGATCACCATGGCCTCGACCACGTCGACCGAGCAGTCGGGCTTGTTCGCGCATCTGTTACCTGCATTCAAGGCAGCCAGCGGCATCGACATCAAGGTCGTGGCGCTGGGCACCGGCCAGGCGCTGGACATGGGCCGCCGGGGCGACGCCGACGTGTTGTTCGTGCACGACAAGACGGCTGAGGCCCAATTCGTCACCGACGGATTCGGCCTCAGGCGGTATCCGGTCATGTACAACGACTTCGTAGTCATCGGCCCGAAGGCCGACCCGGCCGGTGTACGCGGCAACGACATCGCGCAGGGGTTGAAGAAGCTCTCCGCGGTCAACGCCGCATTCATCTCGCGCGGCGACAAGAGCGGCACCCATGCCGCCGAACTGCGGTTCTGGAAGGCTGCCGAGCGGGAGGACCGCAAAGGCGGCGGCTACAGGGAATGCGGCTGCGGCATGGGGCCGGCGCTCAACATGGCCTCGGGCAGCAATGCCTATGTGCTGGCCGACCGGGGCACCTGGCTCCATTTCAAGAACCGCGGCGATCTGGCAGTGCTGGTGGAGGGCGACAAGCGCCTGTTCAACCAGTACGGCGTGATGTTGATCAATCCGTCGAGACACCCCCACGTCAAGACCGCGGACGGCCAGAAGTTCATCGACTGGGTGGTATCGCCCAAGGGCCAGTCGGTGATCGCGCAGTACAAGATCGGCGGCGCGCAGCTATTCTTCCCGAACGCGGGCGACGACCAGTAGCCGCGTGATCGGCCCCTGCAGGCGGCGAACGCACTGCACGCGAGGGCGATTTCGTACCGGCGGCCGGTCAGGAGCGGCCCAGGCCCAATCTGCGGTAGATCGTGGCGCGGCTGACCCCCAGCCTTGCGGCGGCTTCGGCCACGTTGCCGCGGGTTTCCTTGACGGTGTCGCGGATCAGCGCGGTTTCGATATCGCGCAATCGACGCTGGCCGGTGGTTCCAAGCGTCGCTGTCGCAGTCGCGCGCTGCGTGGGCGGCAACGCAGACCCCCGGGGCAGCGGCTGGCCGGCCGGCAATGCCAACGCCTGCAGGTGCAGACCGGACCAAAGAGGAACGTCGATGGTTGCAGTGGCATGGCGACTGGCGTCGAACAACATCTCGAATGGCAATGCGAACACTTCACCGGCATGCAGCAGCGATTGCTGCGCTACGGCATGGCGGTGCAGCCGCGGCACCATGTCGCGCGCGGCGCGGTTGCAAGCCACCACCCGGCCATCGGCATCCAGTGCCACCAGGGCATCGGTGTCGCCACCCAGCGGATGGCCAGGCCAGTTCAGTCGCAGCAGCAGCACATGCGGATGTTGCAGTGTCAGGGTGTTCTCGATGCTGCGCGCCGACTGCATGGCCAGGTGCAGCAGTTCCGGGCGCTCCGCGACCTCCACTCCAGTCAGGTCCAGCATGCCGACACAGGTACCCGTCGGCCCGAACAGCGGCACTCCGGCGCAACTGTAGACCGCGGTGTCGTCGAAGAAGTGTTCGCCGCGGTGCAGCCATACCGGTTGCAGGTCGGTCAGCGCCGCGCCGATCGCGGTGGTGCCGACGCAGCGCTCGGACAAATCGACACCCGCGCGGGTGATCAGGTCGGCACGCCGGTCGCTGCGATCGATCGGGCCGCTGGCATCGACAACCACGCCATCGGCATTGGTCAGGATGGCGAAATACCGGGTATCGGCCAGGGCCCGGCCCAGATCGCGCAACGTGTCGCGCGCAGCCTGGGTCAGCACCCGGTTGCGCTCACGGGCGCGGCGCATCGCCGCGGCCGATACTGCATCGAAACCGACCCGCTGCTGCGGCGCATGGCCCAGTGCCAGGCAACGCTGCCAGGAGCGGGCGATCAACGGGTCGATCAGTTTGGCGATGCCGGTTGCGCCCTCGTGCAGCAGTGCCTGACGCGCGCGCGCGATGCCATCGAGCCGCGCCAGTGGCATCGGCATGGTGTCTCGGCCGTAAGCTCCCGGTTGCATGGTCGCGCCATTGTGCACGATGCGCCAGCCCGGCAGACCGCACCGACGGCGACGGCTCCAGGATGCGTCTTCACCATCCTGGCCTTGCGGCCATGCACCTGGTTGTCATCGCAAGCGACACCGTGGTTGTCGTGCAGCAACTGGCCCTGCGACGCAGGCAGAGCGGACTGCGCAGGCGGGTGCCCGACACCAGCACCAACGCGATACCGGCACTGAAGACGCGGCAGAAATCCGTCAACGAGCCTATCGATCGCTTGTCTCAAATTGAGAATAAATGTTCCTGGGGAACCAGAAACCTAGGGTTCTCCCTAGGTGTTTTCGCAAGCCCTGCTTCAACAATGCCTATGGTTACCCATTCATAGGCAAGGCGCTGCAACCGCGCCATCACCCACAGGAGAGACACATGCAAAAGGTGTTGCACATCAACCCCGAGAAGTGCACCGGCTGCCTGCAGTGCGAAATGGCCTGCTCGTTCGAGAACTACGGCACCTTCGCCACCGCCAAATCCCGCATCAAGGTATTTGATTTCCACCACACCGGCAAGAAGGTTCCCTACACCTGCACGCAGTGTGACGAGGCCTGGTGTTTGCATGCCTGCCCGGTCGAGGCCATCACGATGAACAAGACCACCGGCGCGATGGAGGTCAACGAGGCCACCTGCGTCGGCTGCAAGGTCTGCACCATCGCCTGCCCGTTCGGCACCATCAACTATGTCGAGGAAACCGGCAAGGTCCAGAAATGCGACCTCTGCGGTGGTGAGCCGGCCTGTGCCGATGCCTGCCCGACCGGCGCCATCACTTTCATCGACGCCAACTGGACCGGCCTGGGCAAGATGGCCCAGTGGGCCGACAAGCTGGGCAACCAGCCCAGCGCTGTATAAAGGAGAATGACCATGGCATGGACTGGAAAAACGCTTCGGGTTGATCTCACCACCGGCACGGTCAAGGTTGAACCGACCAACATGGAATGGGCGCAGGCCTATATCGGCTCGCGCGGCCTGGGTACCAAATACCTGGTCGAAGAGGTGGACGCCATGGTGGATCCGCTGTCGGCCGAGAACAAGATCATCTGGGCCACCGGCCCGCTGACCGGCACCATGGCCAGCACCGGCGGGCGCTACACCGTCATCACCAAGAGCCCGCTCACCGGTGCGGTCGCCTGCTCGAACTCGGGCGGCTACTGGGGCGCCGAGTTCAAGATGGCCGGTTACGACCTGCTGATCTTCGAGGGCAAGAGTCCCAAGCCGGTCTACCTGTACATCAACGACGATCAGGTCGAATTGCGTGATGCGGCGCACCTGTGGGGCAAAAGTGTCTGGCAGACCGAGGAGATGCTCAAGAAAAGCCTGCAGGATCCGCTCACGCGTGTCTCCAGTATCGGCAAGGCCGGCGAGAACGGTGTCTTGTACGCCAGTGTTGTCAACGACCTGCACCGCGCGGCCGGCCGCTCTGGCGTCGGCACGGTGATGGGCAGCAAGAATCTCAAGGCGATCGCGGTACGCGGCACCAAGGGTGTGGGCAACATCAAGAACCCCAAGGCCTTCATGAAGGCCGTTGCCGAGAAGAAGAAGATCCTGGCCGAGAACGGCGTCACCGGGCAGGGCCTGCCGACATACGGCACCCAGGTGCTGATGAACGTCATCAACGAGGTCGGTGCGTTGCCCACGCGTAACCACCGCGACTCGCAGTTCGAGGGCGCCAAGGACATCTCGGCCGAAGCCATGGCCACCCCGCGCAAGACCGACGGCAAGAAGCACCTGGTGACAAACCAGGCCTGTTTCGGCTGCACGATCGCGTGCGGGCGCATCAGCAAGATGGACGAAAGCCACTTCACCGTGGCCAACAAGCCGCAGTATTGGGGGGCGTCCGGTGGCCTGGAATATGAAGCGGCCTGGGCGCTGGGTGCGGCCAACGGTGTCAACGACCTGGAGGCGCTGCAATACGCCAACCTGCTGTGCAACGAAGAGGGCATCGACCCGATCAGTTTCGGTGCCACCATCGGCGCGGTGATGGAACTGTATGAGATGGGCGTGCTGACCAAGGAGCAACTCGGTATCGAGGCGCCGTTCGGTTCGGCCCAGGCACTGGCCTTCCTGACCGAGGAGACGGTGAACGGGCGTGGTTTCGGCAAGGAAATCGGCCAGGGATCAAAACGTCTGACCGCAAAATACGGCCACCCCGACCTTTCCATGAGCGTCAAGGGGCAGGAATTCCCGGCGTACGACGGGCGTGGCATCCAGGGCATGGGCCTGGCTTATGCCACCAGCAACCGCGGTGCCTGCCACCTGCGTGGGTACACCGTCGCGTCCGAGGTGCTGGGTATCCCGGTCAAGACCGATCCGCTCGAGCATGAAGGCAAGGCCGAACTGGTCAAGGCATTCCAGGACGCGACGGCGGCATTCGACTCGTCGGGCCTGTGTATCTTCACGACGTTCGCCTGGGGCCTGGCTGATCTGGCGCCACAGATGGCTGCCGCTTGCGGAGAGCAGTACACGACCGAGGAACTCGAGAAGATCGGCGAGCGCATCTGGAACATGGAGCGCGAGTTCAACAACCGTGCCGGCTTCACCGACAAGGATGACAACCTGCCCAAACGCCTGTTGACCGAACCCACCAAGACCGGCCCGGCCAAGGGCAAGGTCAGCATGTTGCCCGAGATGCTGCCCAAGTACTACCTGGCGCGTGGCTGGGATCCGCAGGGTCGTCCGACCGCCGCGACCAAGGCGCGCCTGGGGTTGTAACATCCCGCTGCTCCGTTAGAGCAGGCGGCTCTCCGGGGCCGCCTTTCGTTTTCAGGAGAGACCTTATGCACCACGTCATCCTCGGAGCCGGCCCGGCCGGCGTGATCGCTGCCGAAACCATCCGCAAACACGCGCCCAGGGACAGCATCACGCTGGTCGGTGACGAAAAGGAACCGCCGTATTCCCGCATGGCGATTCCCTATCTGCTGATGGGCAATGTCGGCGAGCGGGGCACGTACCTGCGCAAGAGCTTGACGCATTTCGACGATCTCAAGATCCGGATGGTCCATGCGCAGTCGAGCGGTGTCGATGCGGCAGCCAGGACGGTCCAACTCGACAATGGCGATACGCTGAACTTCGACCGGCTGTTGATCGCCACCGGTTCGCGGCCGGCCAGCCCGCCGATACCGGGCATGGACCTGCCCGGTATCCATCCATGCTGGACCATGGACGATGCGCGCGCGATCATGAAACTTGCGACCCAGGGGGCGCGGGTGTTGCAGATGGGCGCCGGTTTCATCGGCTGCATCATCATGGAGTCGCTGGCGGCGCGTGGCGTCAAGCTCAGCGTGGTCGAGATGGGCGATCGCATGGTGCCGCGCATGATGGGCCCCACCGCCGGCAACATGATCAAGCACTGGTGCGAGGCCAAGGGTGTGCAGGTGTTTACCAAGACCAAGGTCGAAGCCATCGAAAAAGGCAGCGGCGACGCGGCACTGTCAGTCAAGCTGTCCAACGGCAAGACCATGGACGTCGATCTGGTCATCAGCGCCACCGGCGTCAAGCCCGCGATCGGATTCCTGGAAGGCTCGGGCATCATCTGCCTGCAAGGGGTGCTGACCGACGAACATCTGCAGACCAACGTGCCAGGCATCTACGCCGCTGGTGATTGCGCCGAAGCCTTCGACAAGGTCAGCAACAAGACCATCATCAGCGCGATCCAGCCCAATGCCGCCGAGCAGGCGCGGGTGGCGGCGCTGAACATGGTGGGGCGCGTGACATCGCTCAAGGGCGTGACGCAGATCAACGTGCTCGACACGCTGGGCATGATTTCCACCAGCTTCGGCGCCTGGGACGGTGTGCCTGGCGGCGAACATGTGGAGCTGACCGACGAGGCCGCCGGCCGCCACCTGAGCCTGCAGTTCAAGGACGATGTGCTGATTGGCTGCAACAGCGTCGGCTGGACCGACCATGTCGGCGTGATGCGCGGCCTGGTCGAGGGCCAGATCCATCTTGGCGTCTGGAAGGATACTTTGAAAAAGGATCCGACCAAGCTGATGGACGCCTACCTGGCCAGCGCGCAAGCGCAAAGTGGCTGGACTGGTGCAGCGGATGCGCGGCGCAGGTAAAGTGGCGCCATGAAGATCACGCTCAAGCTGTTTGCCTCGCTCACCGACTACCTGCCTCCCGCGGTCAAATACACCAACATGCTGGAGATGGATGTCGAATCCAGCGCTAGCATCAGCCAGATCATCGCTCCGATGGCCTTGCCGGAAAAGATGGTGCACCTGGTACTGGTGAACGGCAGATACGTCGAGCCGCAGGATCGGCTGACCCGCACGCTGGTCGAAGGCGATGTATTGGCGATCTGGCCGCCGATCGCTGGCGGCTGAGAGCGCTGCGCGCGTCTTCCGGACACCACCGCATGCAAGCGTTTTACGCCGAGAATTTCGACCGCGAAATGGGGTGTACCGAAAAGGAGTGGCTGGGCTGGTTGCCCCAGGCCATGGGTCCGCATCCTTACACGCTCATCGCGCAGGCGGTGATGGCGGATATCGACGGAGGGCGACTGTCGTTGTCGTGGCGCGTGGGTGAGCCGCGTGCGATCGCGCTGGCGCGTATTCCGCGCCTGCTGGTGAGTTTTCGCTTCGTCAACCTGGACGATATCGAGCGATACCGCTTTATGAAGCGTTTCGACCTGTACATGCAGCGGGGCGGCGGCTGAACATGTCCGCCACGGCTGTTGGCCTGCGGTTGTGCACAATGGCGTGATGTCGACCGCACTGACTGATGATTCCTTGCCGCGCACGATGAGCGGCGTTTTGCTGGCCGGCCATGGCGACCTCGACCAGCTCCAGTGGAGCGACACGATACCGCTACCCCGGCCTGGCCGGGGAGAGGTGCTGATCCGGGTGCGTGCGGCTGGCGTCAACAACACCGATCTCAACCTGCGCACCGGCTGGTATTCCAAGGGCGACGGCGCGGCACAGGATGCAGGATGGGCCGGCTCGCCGGTGCCGTTTCCCCGAATCCAGGGTATCGACGCATGCGGCCATGTGGTGGCTGTCGGCGACGGCGTAGCACCGGCCCGCATCGGCGAACGGGTACTGGTCGAACCCTGCCTGCGCGAGGCCGGCGGTGCGGTGCTGTCGCAACCCCGGTTCCTCGGTTCGGATTGCGACGGCGCGTTTGCGCAGTACCTGGCGATCGCATCGCGCCATGCCTATCGGGTCGACAGTGCACTCGATGACGTGGCGCTGGCCTCCTTCCCGTGTTCCTATTCGACCGCCGAGAACATGCTGACACGTGCCGCCGTGACTGCAGGTGACCGGGTGCTGGTCACCGGTGCGTCCGGCGGCGTCGGCTCGGCGGCGGTGCAGCTGGCGCGGGCCCGAGGCGCCGATGTGGTTGCCATCACCAGTGCCGACAAGCGCGACGCGTTGCGGGCGCTGGGCGCGTCCAGGGTGCTCACGCGCGGCCAGGACCTGATCGATGCCCTGGGCGCAGGCAGCATCGATGTCGTCGTCGACCTGGTCGGTGGCGCGCAATGGGGTGCACTGCTCGAGGTGTTGCGCCCGGGTGGCCGGCTGGCGGTCTGCGGGGCCATCGGCGCGCCGACGGTGCCGATCGACATCCGCACCGTTTATTTGAAGGACTTGACGATCTTCGGCTGCACCGTGCTCGAGCCGCAGGTGTTTGCCAATCTGGTGGCGCGCATCGAGAAGGGTGAAGTGCGCCCGCTGGTGGCGAAGACCTGGCCGCTGCGCGAGATCCGCCAGGCTCAGCAGGCCTTCGTGGCCAAGCGCCATGTCGGCAAGATCGTGTTGACGGTTCCCGACTGATGGCGGCAACCCGGGTTCGGTGGCCATCGGTTTACGCCACGTGGGTGTTTCGTCCAGGCCGATTCCGTCCTGATTCCATTCTCATCGTTCCATTGCAATTTCATGGCAGACAAGGCTGACATCGCGCTGTTCCTGAAACGGGAATTTCCCCAGAACAAGTCCATCATCGAGTCGGTGGGCGACCGCATGGCAACCGTGCGCCATCCGGTCGGCCAGGCGGAGCTGCGACCGGGTGGGACGGTGTCGGGTCCGGTGATGATGACGGTAGCCGACGTGGCGCTGTATGTGGCGATCTTGGGCGAGATCGGCATTGTCCCGCTGGCGGTCACCACCAGCCTGAACGTCAATTTCATGCGCAAGCCAGCGAGCGACCGCGACATCATCGGGGTTTGCAAGCTGCTCAAGCTGGGCCGGACGCTGGCCGTGGGCGAGGTCGCCATTTATTCGGAGGGGATCGACGAACCCGTCGCCCATGCGGTTGGCACTTACGCCATCCCCCGCTAGCGTCGGATGCCCTGACGCGCCGACGCGCCCGGCATGCCTTTGCACTTCCTGGGTTTCGCCTGTGGCTCCAACCTGGGTGTATCGTCAGGGCATCGTTTTTTTTTAGGAGACCGTTTGATGGGTGTTGATCCGATTCCCCTTTCCGCCGACACCTCACGCGCCTTGTCCAGCGTGACCACGGCCACCTTGACCACCGTGCTGCTCAAGAAGGGCTTGCGCAATGTGTGGATGCGCGGCGCCAGGCCACTGACGAAAGGCCAGCCGCGCCTGGTGGGCCGCGCGTTCACCTTGCGTTTCGTGCCAGCGCGCGAAGACCTGGCCACGCCGGCCTCGTGGGGCGCGCCGATCTCGACCCGTGCCGCCATCGAGGCCATGCCGGAAGGCTGTGTCGCGGTGGTGGATGCCATGGGTGTCACCGACGCGGGCATCTTCGGCGACATCCTGTGTGCCAGGATGCGCAAACGCGGGGTCGCGGCCCTGGTCACCGATGGCGTCATCCGCGACATCGACGGCGTGCTGGACGCGGGATTGCCGATCTGGTGCCAGGGAACAGCCGCGCCTGCGTCGGTCGCCGGTCTGACCTTCGTGGCCTGGCAGCAGCCCATCGGTTGTGGTGGTGTCGCCGTGTTTCCGAACGACGTGGTGGTGATGGACGCCGATGGCGCCGTGCTGATACCGCAGGCGATGCTGGACGAGGTGGTGACAGCCGCTCTCGACCAGGAACTGCTCGAAGGCTGGATCATGCAGCAGGTCCAGGACGGCATGGCCTTGCCAGGCCTGTATCCGCCGAACGACGAGAACAAGGCGCGCTTCGAAGCCTGGGCGCGCAGGGGCGGTTGAGGTCGGGCCGGGCGCGGTGTTGCGAGACGGATCACATCGCGACCATTTCGTTACGCCTTTTTCATCGCGCGTTACGACAC
>ENA-ORBV01005206-ORBV01005206.1-microbial-mat-metagenome-genome-assembly--contig:-NODE-5206-length-24172-cov-4.031127_pt1 | contig 24172 bp, 24 predicted proteins | sample MGYA00237777_ERZ505514 | MGnify/ENA primary metagenome ERZ505514 (study PRJEB26160, sample SAMN06269048) | microbial mat metagenome | isolation source: Oligotrophic lake microbial mat | place... | reverse complement strand
GATCTACACCTCTCTATTCGTCGGCAGCGTCAGATGTGTATAAGAGACAGGCAGGGCACGAAACATGATCTGGCTAGCCGCCCGGTACCATTTCCCCTCAACCTACACATGTCGCATGCCGATGAGCAGTCCGGTGGCAGCGCGGGCGCTCCCGACGCCCGGGCCGGCGACAATTCGGCTGGCGCTCATCCGCAACGCGATCGAGCTTTTCGGCCTTGCTGCGACGCGGGATGAGTTATTCCCAGTCATTCGAGCGATGCCGATCCGCGTCCAGCCCCCGGAGCGCGTCGCGATCAGCCAACAGCAGCTCAGGCTGTACAAGGGCAGCATCATCAATGGGCGCGCTGGACTCCAGGCGGGGCTCGGCTACCGCGAGGTAGCGGCAGCCGACGGTCCATTGATCGTCTATTTGCAGGTGAGTGGGGAGGTGAAACAGCCCATTGAACAGGCGCTCTACGCAGTCGGCGCCTGGGGCTCAGCCGACTCGCTGACATACTGCGAGCGAGTGGGTGAGATGGAACCGCCGGATGCAGTCCTCGCCCCACTCCAGTCTATGAGCAGCCAGGTTAGCCTCAGCCAGCGGTTTATCGGCCTCGCCGCTGAGTTTCGCGATCAGCACGTGAGGCCGGGGGAGCGGGTGCTTATCGAGCTCGGTCAGGTCGACCCAGGTGCGCAATCGGTCAGGTGTGGTCACGTCTGGCGTGGCGCGGGTGGTGGCGCGGAAGACGGTGAAGCGGTATCGTCGATGTGTCAGCGCGTGTGAAATCTGGCCGACCGGTTGAATCGATTTGACCTTCAGGGGAAGCAGCGATTGAAGGTGGGTGTCGTCGGGTGCGTGCGAGGTCGGTTCGAAGGTCAGGAATTGCCACATCCCCGCCCATCGACCGGTGGGGGGACGTTGCTCGATGAGCCAGCGCGCGGGCGCGGTCGAACCAGACTTTCATCGGCCCCTGGGCCGTGAGGAACTGCTCCTGGTGTGACAACAGCGGCAGTTTGCGCCAGGCCATGACCGGGCGCGCACCCTCGTACAGGATCTTGAGCAGCAATTCGGCCTCGATCCTTCCGGTGTCGTAGGGGTCATGCGGTTGCGTGCGGTGGCCGACGATGGCGGTGCAGAGCGACACCATCTTGCGGGTGACGTTGCCGTGGTGGTCGAGGCCCAGCACGATCGGCACATCGGGCCCAAGCAGATCCCGACAGGCTTGCAGTTGCGCGCCCTCTACATCGTCAATCCCGTCGGCTGCGCAGGCTCCGTGCAGTTGCAGCGCCAGGGCGTCAACGCGCCCCGCCGCCGCCAGCCCCTGGCGGATTTTGCGATCAAAGAATTCGTAGGATTCGCGGTCGATGCGCCCGCCGGCGACAGCCCAGCCGCGCACGATGGGAACAATCTCGATGTCGCGCCCGCAGCGCTCGATGGCATCGACAAAACCACCGATTTCACCGGCGCCGCGAAAGGTGTCGATGATGGCGCGGCCCTCGACGATGCCAAACGACTCGTAGTCGCGCAGCGTGGTGGGCAGCGGATTGAAGTCGTTGGTTTCCTGGCCGATGTGGATCAGTGCGATACGCATGCGTGGAATCATAGTCAGGCCTGAACCTGCCACCGGTCGGGCCAATGTTTCATGGGGCGAAACATGGCATGGCGGTCAATGCCGCTCCTGCTGGTAGCGGCGCACTTCCCGCAGCGCTATTTCACTCGCGCACAGCACCAGATCGAGGTCGGCCTGTGTATGCATGGCAGAGAACCCGTGGTGCGGCGATGGCTGGAAATATACGCCCTGCTCGAAGCAACTGCGGATGAACACCAGCTCTGCCACCAGATCGCGGCATGCCGCCTCCCGGTAGTTGCGCACCGGCCCGCGAACACCAAAGTACAGGCCAAAACGCGGACCGAGGTACTGCAGCCGGACGACGGCACCGGTACTGCCAATCAGCTGCTCGAAGCCGCGGTAGAAGCCCTGGGCAACCCCATCCATGCGCTGGTAGAAGTCGGGCGCGCCGTATTCCGCAAGTGCCGCCGACGCCGCCAGCACACCGCTCAGGTGCGCCAGATACGTCCCGCTCATCTGGCTCTCGCCCAGCGGTTTGAGATGGCCCATCACGGCGCGCGTTCCAGCCAACGCGCTGATCGGCATTCCGGCGCCAAATGCCTTGCCCAGCACACACAGATCGGGTGTGACGCCCAGGTACTGCTGCGCCCCCCCGGGCGCCATGCGAAAAGCGGTGAGCACTTCGTCAAAGAACAGCAGTACGCCGTGCCGGTCGCACAAGTCGCGGCATAGCCGGGCGAAGTCGGCTTGCGGCTCGATGCAGCCCTGGTCGTAGTTGACGGGCTCCATCAGCAAGGCAGCGACATCAGACCCGTGCTGCGCAAACGCCGCTTGCAGCGCCGACGCATCGTTGAACGGCACCAGAATCAAGGCATCCTGGCCCTGGACGGGCATGCCGGCCGATTCGGCAAAGGGTATCGGGTGATTCGCCGGACCTGCGCGCTCCAGAGGCGGCATCACGCTGTAATTGAGTGCATCGGCGTAGCCGTGGAAATGGCCTTCGAACTTGATGAACTTTTGCCGTCCGGTGGCACACCGTGCCAGGCGCAACCCGTGCATCATGGCCTCGGTGCCGGAGCCGGCAAACCGCACCATCTCGGCGCACGGGACCATTGCCGCAACCCGCTCGGCCAACGCCGTCTGGTGTTCGGTCTCGCTGGAACACACAAACCCGAGTTCCATCGCCTGTTGCACAGCAGCCTTGATCCGTGGGTGGTTGTGGCCCAGAAGCGACGCACCATGCGAGGTGCACATGTCCACGTACGCCGTGCCGTCGAGGTCGTACAGGTACGCACCATCGCCCCGGGATACGAAAAACGGTCGACCTATGGCGGCGTTGGCACGCGCACTGGCACACACGGCACCAGGAAGCACCCGGCTTGCGCGGGCAAGCAGCCGGGTGACGCGGTCGGAGGCAGAGGGCAGCACGATCAGAAACCAGTCACCAGATCGAAGCGCTACAGAATGCCGAAACGCTTGAACACCGACGCCAATGGTTCGCCGCTGCGCAGTGCGTCGCGGGTACGGTTTTCCCCGCTGACCTTCTCCATTGCAATGGACAACACGCGGCGCTCCTGCGCCCGTGGAATGACCACCACCCCGTCTACATCGCCAAACACGATGTCCCCGGGGTCGATGCCGACGCCCGCGCATTCCACCCGCACGTCGCGCTCCACCATGCGTGCGCGGCCCTTGGTGTCGAGCGGACCGATGCCACCCTGGAATACCGCAAATCCCATGGCGCGGATCTGGCGCACGTCACGCACGAGCCCGTCGGTCACACAACCTGCCGCATGGCGCGCCACCGCCGCCGTGCTGAGCAATTCGCCCCAGGGCGCGATGCGCTGCGTCGGCCCGTTGCACGCAAGCACCACGACTTCGCCCGGCTGGAGATCGTCTACCAGGGCAATCTCGACCTCATAAGGATTCTCGCCCTCGCGCAGCGCATAGGCCGACATGTACAGACCGGTGCGGGCCCGGCCCACGAGCACGCTCGTATCGTCGAGCGGCCGCACAAAAGGTTGCATGGCCTGACCGCGCAGACCCAGACTGTCCATCACGTCGGACAGGATCGCCGCACTGAGGGAGCGCAATTGTGACGGGTCGAGTGTGTCCATGGTGTCTCCTTGATGCCACCTGCGCGCCGTGCAGGAAGCTACGAAAAATGTGGAACCGCGTGAGGCGGCATGCTAACGGAGAAGTCCTTACGCGGTAAGAGGGCACGCGCCAGCCTGGGTGCCGGTTCACGCTGGCCTTCTGCGCCAAATGGGGTATATTAATTGGCTTCTCAGTGGGGTTGCCAATGACGCTTGATCGCCGCTACGTGGTTACACCGGTCCACAAGTCGATGCAGCTGCTCGACGCGCTGGTGGCAGCGCACGGCCCCATGACCCTGTCCGATCTTGCCTCCTGCACCGCACTCCCAAAAACCACCGCCTTCCGCTACCTGTACACCCTGCGCGCCTCGGGTTTTGTGGGCTACGACGAGCGCACCGAGCGTTATGTGATCGGCCCTCGGGTCGCTGTAACGCGCCCGCTGCCCGCTTACGTCGCACGCATCCGTGAGGTGGCCCAGCCGACCATGCTGCGGCTGCAGCGCCAGTTCAATGAAACGGTCAATCTGGGCATTCCCGATGGTGGTGAAATTGTCTACATCGACATGGTGGGGTCGAGCCGGCTGCTGCACGCCGAGGCGATGATCGGCAAACGCGACCCCTTGCATTCGACCGCGCTGGGCAAGGCGATCCTGCTGACCCTGGGTGAAACCGAACTCGACCGCACGGTACCCAGGCGAATGGCCGCGCGCACGCCGCACACCATCACCAACCGGGACCGGTTCATGGACGAGATCGCGCGCAGCGCGCAACGCAACTATGCGCTTGACATGGAAGAAAACGAACTCGGCGCGCGCTGTGTTGCCGCAGCGATATGCGCACCGGAGCGCGGCAGCGCCATTGCCGCCATCAGCATTTCAGGTCCGACCCCGCTCATGCCAGCAGAAACCCTGGCACGCATGGGGCGGGAACTCGCACGCACTGCGGCCGGCATCAATCTGACTGCGGCTTTGCGGTAGCAAGGGATGCGCTGCATGACTCGCGCCGCGCGCGGCGTGGCTGCATGACTCGCGCCGCGCGCGGCGTGGCTACATAACTCGCGCCGCGCGCGGCGTGGCTTTTGCGGGATGAGCCGCAAGGCGCAAAACCCAAGGCCGGGCCGAGGCCCCGCCAGGTTTTGCAACGCCGCGGATCGCCCGTAAAACTACGCCCCCACAGGGGTTCGGCCCAAAACGGACCCTTTGCCCACCAAACCACTTGCGTGTGCCTCGCGCACACGCTGCCCGGTGTCGGCGTGCAAATCATCGCGTTTTGGACTCGAACGCGCATGGCGGAATTATGCAGAGCATCCCTCGCGTTCGGGCTTGCCGGCTCGGCGCGCGGGCGCCATGTTTCGCGCCACGAAACGCCGGTAGCGACCGGGTCACCACCCTGTGCGCCTACGGCGCGCACAATGCAGTCGTCGCCAACCCTGCAAAGCCCCCATGATCCGAATCGCCACCGCCGGTTTCATGCACGAATCCAATACCTTCTCGGTCATCCCGGCCAGCCTGGAGCAGTTCCACCGCGTCGGCATCCTGGAGGGTGACGCAATACGCCACGAATACGCCAGCTCGCGCTCCACACTGGCGGGCTTCTTCGCCATCGAACAGGAAGACCCGGAGGTGAAGGTCGTGCCGCTGGTGTACGGGCGGGTAACCCCGATGGGAGCGATCACCGAAGAAGCCATCGAGTACCTGATGCGCGCCGTCATCAGGCAGTTGCGCCAACACGGTCCGTGGGACGCCGTGCTGCTGCCGCAACATGGCGCCGCCGTGTCCGACCCCTGGCCAGACGCAGACGGGGAAATGGTGCGCCGGGTGCGCGAACTGGTCGGCCCCAATGTGCCGATCGGGCTGGCGATGGACATGCATGGCAACATGTCGCACGCGATGGTGGCGAACTCGGACATCGTGACCGTCTACCAGACCAATCCCCACATCGACGCGTATGAGCAGGCACTGCTGTGCGCGCGACTGGTGGTGCAGACCGTGCGTGGCCAGATCCGGCCGCGCCAGGCCATCGTTACGCCGCCGCTGCTGGTGAACATTCTTAACCAGGGCACCAGCGACAAGCCAATGTCCGAGCTGCTCCAGGTTGCACAGGCACAACGCCAGCGCCCCGGTGTGTTGTCGGTGAGTGTGGTGGAGGGTTATCCCTACGCCGACGTGCCCGAAATGGGGATGTCCTTCATCGCCGTGACGGACAACGATCAGGCCCTGGCCGAAGACGTGGCGCAGCAACTGGCGCTCGCCGCCTGGTCCATGCGGGAAGCATTGAATCAGGGTGGCACAGCGATTGATGCGGCGCTGTTGCAGGCGCGCGACGCCGCTGCCGGCCCGGTGGTGGTGTTTGACGTGGGCGACAACGTGGGTGGCGGCAGTCCCGGTGACTCCACGCACATTCTGCACGCGGCGCGCCGACTCGGTATCCCGGGTCTGTTGCAAGGCGTGTGTGACCCCGACGTGGTCGCCCTCGCCCAACAAGCCGGCGTGGGTGGCCGGCTCGACGTGGCACTGGGCGGAAAGCGCGACACCATGCATGGCGCGCCATTCGCGATCCAGGCGACGGTGACCGCACTGTCAGACGGCCGGTACGAAGAAACCGGGCCGACCCACGGCGGGTTCCGCTTTTACAACGATGGGCCGAGTTGCGCGCTGCGCACTGACGACGGCCATACCTTGATCGTGACCTCGTGTCCGGCGGGCTCCAGCAGCCTGCAACAGTTCCGCTCGTTGGGTATCGAGCCGACCGGATTCAAGATCATTGTGGCCAAGGGTGTGCACTCGCCAAGGCCAGCCATGGAGCCGATCGCCAAACAGATGTTGTGGGTCGCCACACCCGGCGTCACCAGTGCCGACCTTTCAACTTTCCACTACCAGCACCGGCGCCGGCCGCTGTACCCGCTCGAGCCCGACACGGTCTGGCCCTGAGCCAGGCCGGCAAAAATCAGTACAGCCGGTCGCGGTAACTGTCGTCGATGCCAGCCTGCACAACATCCACACTGGCAGAGAGTTTTGCGTGGTCTTTCACGGCTTGCGCCAGCGTTGCCAGCCCATCCTGACTGGGCCACTGGTCCTTGACCCACAAATGGGACCGGATGACACACTTCGCACAATGGAAAAAAACCCGATCGATCGTCACTACGGTTGCCAGCGCAGGGCTCTTGCCGCCCACAGCCATCTGCTCCAGCAACCAGCTGTCGCGCACGATTTGCGCAGTCCCACTGGCCCGCAGTGTTTCGGCCTTGCCTGGAATCACAAATAGCAGGCCGACCCGCGGCCGCTGCAGGATATTGAGAAAGGTATCGGCCAGCCGGTTGCCCAGGCGCTCGGGAATCGCCAGTGTGTGGTCGTCCAGCACATGCACAAAACCTGCCGGGTCCCCCTTTGGCGAGACGTCCACCTTGCCCTGCCCGTCGGCCGAGGCGATCAGCAGAAACGGTGAGCGCGCAATAAAGGCACGGCAGTGGACATCAAGCGAGCTGATCAGCTTGGCGCTCACCATGGCGCTGGGCTGCCCCAGGACCTGGCGCAATTGGGACTCGGTGGTGATGGTGTCGGTGAAGGGCTGGGTCATGCTGGATAGTACCGTTTGAGAGTCAGGGACGGTCATCCGGTCGGATCCGGCACGGGCTCGGGCCGGGCCAGGTCCGGCGGCCAGTAGCGGCACGACACGCCATGGCCGGGGCCAAGCCAATGCCAGGCCGGGCCGTCATGGTGGTCATGGCCAAACACACAGCGGCCACTGCCTCCGGCGTGAGCCCGAAAGTCCGGCTCCAGCGGCACCTGGGCCAGCCGCTGGCGCTGCAATTGCGGGTCGGGGACTGGCACCGAATCAAGCAGGCAACGTGTGTAAGGGTGGCCCGGGCGTTCAAACACCGCAGCGGTATCACCCATCTCGACAATATGGCCGCCATACATGACCGCGACCCGGTGCGCCACATGGCGCACGATGGCCAGGTCGTGCGCGATGAACAGGTAGGACAGACCCAGCCGCTCCTGCAAGGACTGCAGCAAGGCCACGATCTGCGCCTGGGTACGCACATCCAGCGACGACACCGGTTCGTCACACACTACAAAATCGGGATGCACAGCGAGCGCGCGCGCAATCACGATGCGTTGGCGCTGGCCACCGGAAAACTCGTGCGGATAGCGCTGCAGCGTGCCAGGGTCCAGGCCGACCAGTTCCATCAGTTCGGTGACACGTGCTGGAATGGCGCTGCGCGGTACCGACCGGTGCACCTGCAGCGGCTCGGCCAGGATGCTGGCAATCGCCATGCGCGGATGCAGACTGGAGTAAGGGTTTTGCAGCACGAACTGCATGTGTCTGCGCATCCCGCGAACTTGCGCTGCCGACGAGGTGGTCAGGTTGCGCCCCAGCAGGTGTACCGAGCCGCGCTCGATCGCCTGCAGTTGCAGCACCGCGCGCCCGGTGGTGGTCTTGCCGGAGCCGGACTCGCCGACCAGCCCCAGCGTCTGGCCTGCGTCCAGGTCGAACGACACACCCTGCACGGCGCGCACAGGCGCGCCGCCGTTGCGCCCCGGGAAACTGACCGCCAGGTCGCGTACGCTCAGCAGTGGGGTACTGGTCGTCATGGCCGTTCGCCCGGCGCATGCAGGCGTGGCACGGCATCGAGCAGGGCGCGGGTGTAGCTGTGCTGCGGGGCGGCAAATACAGCGTCGACCCCGCCGGACTCGACAATTTCACCGTCCAGCATCACGTACACACGTTCCACCATGCCGGCGATGACGCCGAAGTCGTGCGTGATCAGCATCAGGGCCATTCCCAACTCGTGGCGCAAACGCATCAGCAAGCGCAGTATCTGCGCCTGGACCGTCACGTCCAGCGCCGTAGTGGGTTCGTCGGCGATCAACAGGTCTGGCGCACAGGACACGGCCATGGCGATCAACACACGCTGGCGCATGCCGCCCGAAAACTGGTGTGGATAGTCGTTGGCGCGCTGCGCCGCATCGCGAATGCCCACCTGGTCCAGCAAACTGATGCTGCGTTGTCGTGCCGCCAGCTTACCAACACCGGTGTGGCGGCGCACAATGTCGTCGATCTGTGCCCCCACCGTCATCACCGGGTTGAGCGAGGCCATGGGATCCTGGAACACCATCGCAATGCGCCGTCCCCGGATGTCGCAGATCGCGTTTTCGCCCAGTTGCAACAATTCTTCACCCTGGAACAACACCGAGCCACCCAGTTCGACCGACGATCCTTCAGGCGCCAGGCGCATCAGGGCGCGCGCTGTCACGCTCTTGCCGCAGCCGGACTCGCCCACAAAACCGACGGCTTCGCCGGCGCCGATCTGGAATGAAATGCCCTTGACCACAGGCTGCGCGCCACGGCCAAACCGCGCCGTCAGGCCCTGCACGCGCAACAGGGGCGCAGGATTATGCACGGTCACTTGCCGGTAACATCGAGTCGCTCGCGCAGGCCATTGGCCAGCACGATAAAGGTAAGCGTCGCAAAAACAATTGCGCAGGCCGGCCCGATCACCGTGAGCGGCGCCAGCTCCATGAACTGGCGGCCTTCCGACAGCATGCCACCCCAGTTCGGATCGGGGGGTGGTGGCCCCAAGCCGAGGAACGACAGTGCGGTCACGGTGAAAATGGTTTGCGCCAGCACCAGGCTGGTCTCCACCAGGATCGGCGACACCACCAGCGGCAATACATGGCGTACGGCAATCCGGAATTCGCCGACCCCCACACTGCGCGCCGCTTCCACATGGTCCCAGCGCTTGACGCTGAGCACCGGACCGCGTACCACCCGCGCCAGCCGCGGCGTGTAGACAACGGCAATGGTCAGGATCAGATTGGGCACGGTCGGGCCCAGTGCAGCCACCACGGCGATCGCAAGCAGAAACACCGGAAAGGCAAAAATCACATCCAGCGCACGCATCACCAGCTGGTCCACCAGCCCGCCGACATAGCCCGAGAGAAGACCCAGAACGACGCCGCCGGCAAGCGCAACTGCCACGGCAACGAAGGTGATCAGCAAGGTGGTGCGACCGCCGATGATCAGCCGGCTGAGCACGTCGCGACCGATGGAATCGGTGCCCAGCCAGTGCTGCGCGCTTGGACCGGCCAGCGAATCGGGCGAGGTGGCAGACGGATTGAACGGCGCAACCCACGGACCCAGCGCAGTGACGACCACCATGCCCAGCAGCATGAACAGGCCCAGGGCGATCAGGCTGCGGCCTGCGGCGCGTCCGGGTTTGCGCGTGTCAGTCATAACGGACCCTGGCGTCGACACGGGCATAGGCGATGTCGACCAGCACATTCACCAGCAACACAATGGTTGCGGCGACCAGCACGATTGCCTGGATCACCGGATAGTTGCGCGTGGTCACCGACTCGAACAGATGCTGCCCCATACCCGGAATCGTGAAGATGGTTTCGATCAGGATGCTGCCACCCAGCAGCGAGGCGAGTTGCAACCCGGTCACCGTGATGACGGGTGTCAGCGCGTTGCGCACCAGATAGTTGCGCAGCACGGTCCTGGGCAGCAGTCCCTTGGCACGCGCGACCATCACGAAGTCCTGACTCGACACCTCGAGCACGGCCGCGCGGGTGTTCTCCGAGATCGTGACCGACACCGCCAACGCCAGCGACAGCGCGGGCAACAACATGCTGCCGATGTTGCCCAGCGGGTCCGTGAAAAAGGGTGTGTAGTTGAAGATCCCGACCTCCGGAAAGTACAACCCGGCGAGCAGCACCACCAGCGTCGCGAAGACGAAGTTTGGTACCGCCAGCAAGATGCCGTTGACGGTGCGCACCAGCCAGTCGACCCGGCCGCGCAGGCGGGCAGCAGCCAAGCCACTGCCGGCCCCAAGCAGCAGCGCCATAAGGCCGGCGAAGAAAGTCAGTTCGGCAGTGACCAGCAGGCGCGGCAGCAGTTCGTCCAGGACCGGCCTTTGGGTGACGAACGAGGTGCCGAAGTCGCCTGCGAGCACCCGGGCCAGCCAATCCAGGTACTGCTCCCAGACCGGCCGGTCCAGGCCGAGGCTGCGCCGGATCGTGTCAAGCGCCTCTGGTGCGAGCTCCGTGGTACCGGCCGAGGCCTGGACAAAGTCGCCCGGCAAGGCCCGCATCAGCAAAAACGCAACCACCGAGACGCCGAGCAGTATCGGCACCATCCAGGCGACGCGTGTCAACGCCAGACGGATCATGGTCCTGCGTGCGTGTGTTGCCCACGGCAGCGCTCCACAGGCCTACTTGCTGATGTACGCCGCCCGGACAAAAGTCCGGATGTTCGCTGCCAACGGCACGTAACCCTTTACGTAAGACCACCAGGCTTCCCAGCGCAAGGGATATTGGTAGATCTGCAGCAGATACGCCTGGTCGGCAACATGCTTCTGGATCTGCTGGTACGCGGCGGCGCGTTTGGGCACGTCCAGTATGGCGCGGGCGTCCTCAATCATCTTGTCGAGCTGGGCGTCGGCCATGCCAATGCCCTTGCCTTGGGAGTGGGTGGACAACAGACGTGAAACGATTGCGTCCGGATCAGGACTCCAGCTCAATGCAATTGACATGATGGTGTAGTCGCCCTTGAGCCATAACCCAATCAATGGCGCCGTCTCCATCGGCTTTAGGTTGACCTTGATGCCCGCTGCCGCCCATTGCTGCTGCAGGATCTGGGCGCACTGCACATCCAGCGCGTTGGCCGCCACCACGATGTAATCGCCGAGGTCCAGGCCACCTGCATACCCCGCTTCGGTCAATAGCTTCTTGGCAGCCGCCACGTCAGTCTTGTAATACGGCAGCGGCGACACACCGTCGTAGCCGCCAATCTGACTCTCTGGCACCATGGCACCGACCTTGCCAGCTCCGCTCCCAAGCACGGTCTGCAAACACGCCTTGCGGTCGGTCGCAAGGCTCAGCGCCCGGCGTACTCGCACATCACTCAGCGGTTTCGCCTTGATGTTGAACCACACCGGGAAGGTGCGCGAGGTCTTGCCGGGGGCAGACACCAGTTCGCGCGAACCCTTGACGATCTGCGCCGACACTTTCGGATCCTTGAACCATGTCATATCGATGGCTTTGGACCGCAATGCCGACACCAACGAAGCCTGGTCCTTGAAGAACTTGAACACCAGCGTGTCGAGATAGGGCTGTTTGTCCTCGTAGTAGTTCGGATTCGCCTTGAGTACAAACTGCTGCCCGGGTTCGTAGGACTCGAACACAAAGGGACCCGTTCCCACCGGCTTGGTCCTGAGATCGACCACACCCCGGGGCACGATGACACCATTCGGATTGGTTGCCATATAGCTCAGAAACGTGGCGCTTGGCGCCTTGAGCTCGAACTTGACGGTAAATGGCTCGACTACGGTCACCGCCTTGACACTGGCGAACAACACCGCGCTCGGGCTGGCGCTGGCCGGGTCCATGATGCGGTCGAAGGTGTGCTTCACATCCTCCGCCGTGAACGGCTGGCCATTGTGGAACTTCACCCCCTGGCGCAGGCGGAAGATGTAGGTGGTGTCGTTGGGCGCCAGGTAACCGGTGGCCAGGTCCGGCTCGATCTTCATCTCGGCGTTCCAGCGCAACAGGCCGGTGTACAACTGGGCCGTGAAGTCGTAGGAAGAAAACGCAGTGAGGGTGACCGGATCCAGGCCGATCGGATCGGCGTCGGCGCCTATGGTCAAGGTGCCGCCACGTTTCGGTACGCCGGATTGCGCCAGCAGCGAAGGACTCGCGGCCAGACCGGCGCCCATCAGCGCGAGTTGCAGCAGACTGCGTCGCTGCACGCCGAGTGCCACGGTCGGCAACCACAGTTCCAGCTCCTCATTGGTTGGCCCAGGGTGCGACATGGTGATTCCCTTCAAAAGTGTTCCGACGGATGATAGCCAGCACGGGCCATGGCACCGTGCGCCCACGTTTCGTGGCACGAAACAAGGGCCGCAGGCACCGCTGCGCCGTGCAACGTGCAGCCGACGCTACGACGGCAGGCGCGTGGCCCGCACCGCGTCGATCAGTCCCTTCATGTAACCGACCGCGAAAATCTGCCCGCGCACCATATAACCCGGGTTGTCATTGCTCTCGCCTTCCATCGTCGGCGCGTGGTCCGGCCGCATCGGGCCGTCATAACCCACATCCAGATAGGCACGCATGGCTTCGGCCATGTCGGTCTTGCCTTCGTCGTGGAAGGTTTCCTCAAACAGCGGCACGGCACCGCGGATGTCGCGGAAATGGGCGAAGAAGATTTTCTTGCGCCCACCGAAGTAACGGATCGCCTGCGGGATCACCACTCCCGGCATGGCAGCGAAGTTACCCTGGCAAAACGTGATGCCATTGGACGGGCTGTCCGCCATGTCCAGCACCCGCTTGAAGGCGTCCATGTCGCGCATGATGCGTGCCAGCCCACGTACCGGTGACATCGGCGGGTCGTCCGGATGCAGCGCCAGCTTCACTCCGGCCGCCTCAGCGACCGGCAACACGCGCTGCAAGAAATACGCGAAGTTGTCCCACATCTGTTCGTCCGTGGTCTCGCCGGCGTAGGTGTAGGGAACCTGGGCCAGTTGCGCCGCGTCAAACTGCGTCACCAACGCGCCGCCGCGCCCCACTACCGCCTGATCGGTACGCAGCCAGTTGAAAACCGCCATAAAGTTGTAGCAATACACCGGGATGCCTGCACGGCCCATGTTGCGGATGCTGTCGCAGACACGCGCAATATCGTCGTCGCGCCCCGCCATGCCCAGTGTGATGCGATCCGACAGTTGGTAACCCTCGATCACCGACAGCCGCATGCCACACGCCTCGACACGCTGGCGCAGCGCCAGCAAGTCCTCATAACGCAGGGGCGGACCCTGCTCGCGCTCGGGAGCCATCGTCACGCCGGGAACGGTCGTCACGACATCCGTCATTCCCATCTGCCGCGCGAGGCGCAGATCAGTTTCGGCCAAGGGGCGGGACACCATTGCAAGTTTCATGAGCGTCACTCCATTGATGCAACCAAAAAGTCCCTGCCATCTTAACCTGCGATGCCTGGAGCGCGATGCAGCAAAATGCAGGATCACCCGAATCCCCGGGTGTTTTGACCATGCGGCACTCACAAGCTGATCACCCACGGATTGACCGGACACCCAAGACGCCTATGCAATCAATCGAGCAAGCTTTCGACGTGCCAGCGCACCAGGAAACGCCAGCTGCCTGGTACGGGCCCGACATGGCCGGACGATCCGACTGGATCGAACATCTCGCAGCAGCGGAACTCGATGAACTTGCCGTTGCCAGTGCCGCGTTGGCCGAGCCTGGCGTCGATCTTGCTGCCCTGCTTGCGCCGGACCATCCATTGCCGCGGCTGGCACCGCGCCTGAAAAGCATCGCGCAAGATGTGCTCGAAGGCCGGGGGTTTGTGCTGCTGCGTGGCCTTCCCGTGGAGCGCTGGGGCCGGATGCAGGCAGCTCGGGCTTTCCTGTTGCTCGGCGCCCATCTGGGCAGTGCCCGGCCGCAAAACGCCCAAGGCGATCTGCTGGGCCACGTGCGCGACATGGGCCTGCGTTCGGCGGATCCGGCAGTACGCATCTACCAGACCAGTGAACGGCAGACCTTCCACACCGACTCGTGCGACATCGTGGGATTGTTGTGTCTGCACACTGCGCGCAGCGGTGGCCAATCGGCGCTGGTGTCGTCCACCACCCTGTTCAACGAGCTTCGCAGGCGCCGACCCGATCTGGCGGCGCAGCTCTTTCAACCCGTTGCCACCGACCGGCGTGGCGAAGTGCCCCCGGGGGAGAAGCCGTATTTCTCGATCCCGGTTTTCAACTGGTGGCCACATGGCGCCAGCGGCCAACTGTCCGCGATCTACCAGCGCCAGTACATCGATTCCGCCATGCGCTTTGCGGATGCGCCGCGGCACACGGAAGCGCTGACGCAAGCCCTCGATCTGCTCGACACGTTGAGCAATGACCCGGCACTGCACTTCCTGATGGACCTGCAGCCGGGCGACATTCAACTGGTGCACAACCACACCCTGCTGCACGACCGCACCGCCTTTGAAGACTGGCCCGAGCCGCAGCATCGGCGCCACTTGTTGCGGCTATGGCTGGCGCCACCAACGGCTCGACCACTGCCGGGCGTGTATGCACAACGGTATGGAAGTACCGAGCCCGGCGCACGCGGTGGTGTGTGTTTGCCCACTGCCCGTTGGAACGTCCCGATCGACGCCCTGTAAGCCGGTAAGCGGGGCTTGGCGCTGCACCCCACGACACCCGGTGATGTCTTTCGCGTGCAGACCGTGTAACCGATGCCAATGCGCCATCCGCGCGGCCGCAAAGGCCTCCGGCAAGCCCTTACAAGCCCTTCACAACGCCTTCGGCCAATTCCGCAGAGCGGCGCCGGATTGCCCTGGCCCGCCTGACAACCGGCGCCAGCCAGAACGCCTGCACCAGGCAGTACGCAGAAGCGGCGAACCACAGGCCCATCACCGGCAGGCCCACGACCAGGGGCCAGCCCAGCGCCTGTGTCCATTGGACCAGCGCGCTGATCCACTCGAAGGAAGAAAAATTGATGGCCACCAATGGCGGCAAGCTCTGTGAGCCCGGCAGAATCCAGGTGCCGATCTGGAACGCCAGCATGTACAGGGGAACAATGGTCAACGCATTGGTATACAGCGTCGTTATCACGCCAGCCACCACGTTGGCGCGCCACCAGGCACACAGGCCGAGCGTCCCCAGCACTTGCAACGGGCCGGGGATCAAGCCGCAGAACATGCCGATCGCCACGCCCAGGGCCAGCGGTTGGCGCGAAAAGTTGAGCACATTGCGCCGGTCCAGCCAGGGCTTGTAGCGCTCCCACAAGGGACCACGCAACATGTCGAGCACACGCGGCTCGAGCGTACGAAACCAGTAGCGAAAGCTCTTGCGGCGCGCCACCTGGTCAGGCCTTTGGCCCTGGCGCAGATGCTGCAGCCAACTTGGGCCTGCGGGTGCGGTAAAGCGAAGCCACCATGGATATGGCAATGATGCTGGCAGTCACCCCCAGCGCAACGCCAATCGGAATTTTGTAGTAATCAACCAGCAACATCTTCGACCCAATGAATACGAGCACCAGCGCCAAACCATAGGCAAGCAAGTGGAACCGATCGGCCAGATCGGCAAGCAGGAAAAACAAGGCGCGTAACCCGAGTATGGCAAAAATATTGGCGGTCAGGACGATGAACGGATCGTTGGTGATGGCAAAAATCGCCGGAATCGAATCCACCGCAAAAATGACGTCGGTCGTGCCGATCATCACCAGCACCACAAACAGCGGCGTGTAATGCTTGACGCCGTTGATCATGGTGGTCAGCTTCTCACCATCAAACTGGGTCGTGATCTTGATGCGTTTTTGCAAAAACTGCAGCACCGGGTTTTTGCTGATATCGGGCTCCTGGCCCGCGGCAAACCACATCTTGATTCCGGTAAACACGAGGAATGCGCCGAACACATACAAGATCCAGTGAAAGCTGGCCAGCAACCACGCACCGGCCAGAATCAGCACGGCGCGCAACACGATCGCTCCGATGATGCCAATGATGAGAGCACGTTTCTGGTACTCGGCGGGCACCGCAAAGTAAGTGAATATCATCAGGAAGATGAAAATGTTGTCTACCGACAGACTTTTCTCGACCAGATAGCCGGTGATGAACTGCATCGACACGGTGTTCGCCACCTCGCGCCCCTGGGCGCCATCAAGATACCACCACAAGCCAGCGACAAACACGAAGGACAGGCCAAACCAGATGCCGCTCCACCCCAGCGCCTCTTTGAACGTGACCCTGTGGGCACCCTGCCGCTCCATCACCAGCAAATCCACGGCGATGGCAAGCACCACAAAAACCGCAAACCCGACCCACATCCACCACGTTCCTATCGTTTCCATTCTTGTGTCCCCACGTTGAGCAGCCAGCACTATAGGCCAGGCGTTGGTCCGCAAAAAGCACTTAAATGTGATGTGGTGTTACTGCAAATACGAAGTTCCGGTCAGTAAATTCGCTGGCTCTTGCGTTAGAGAGTGCCATGCCAAGGTCCACCGAGGGATTCCGAACAAGGGTAAATAAACCACCCCATGCAAACCAATCACTTTGAACCACCACTGTCAGCGCTGATCCGCGCCCGGCGCAGCGTGCGCGACTTCCGGCCCGATCCGATACCGGCATCGCTGCTCGATGCGGTTCTGGCAGATGCCGCGCAGGCGCCGAGTTGGTCCAACACCCAGCCTTACCGCATCGCCCTTGCGAGCGGCGACACACGCGACCGGCTGGCTGCGGCACTGGCATTGCGTTTTGATGCGGCGGTGCAGGCGCAGCACGGCGGATGGAGAGCGAAACTCCGGCTGCTGTTCCAGCGCAACGGATTGCCGGACGGCGACTTTTCCACCACGCTGGAGTACCCGGCCGACTTGCAGACAGCGCGGCGCGCCACGGGACACGGCCTGTACCAGCTGTTGGGCATTGGCCGCGCCGACCACGCGGCACGAAACCGGCAAATGCGCCGCAACTTCGAGTTTTTTGGCGCCCCGACCGTGGTCTTTGTATTTGTGCACGGAGGATTGCGAGAGTTTGCGGTGCTGGATGCCGGCATCTATCTGCAAACGCTGATGTTGTCGGCACAGGCACACGGCCTGGCCAGCTGCGCCCAGGGCGCCCTGGCAACCTGGGGTAGTCCGGTGCGCGCCGAGTTTGCCGTGCCCCGGCATTACAAGCTGATCTGTGGCATATCCATCGGCTACGCGTCCGACCACCCGGTCAACCAGTACAACCCCGGGCGCGAGGCGGCGCCGCAGCTTTTGATCCCGCCGTCAGCGACCGGGCCGACGGCCCAACCGGGTGTCCATCGGGCAACCGGCTGAGCAGGCAGTCCTCAGGACTGGCGGCGCTGCTCGCGCAGCATGAACAGGTACAGGCCCTCGACCTTGGTGCGCGCCCAGGGCGTCTTGCGCAGGAACCTCAAGCTCGACAGCACGCTGGGGTCGGCGGTGAAACAACGCAGCGCAATACGCTCACCCAGACCGGCCCATCCGTAATGCGCATGCAAGGCCGTGACGATCGCTTCCAGCGTCAGCCCGTGCAGTGGATTGCGCGGCTGGGCAGCAGGCACCGGCTGTAGCGCCATCAATCTCCCTGTTGGCGTCTGCCAAGTGATGCCGCCAAAAGGCCTATGCCAAAGGCTGCCGCCACCATGACCAGGGTAGCGGTTGGTGTGGATCGCACAATGCCCGATACGATCTCTCCCAGCCGTGGCCGTGCCAACTCCGACCGGCGCCGGCTCATGCGCCCGCCCAACTCGCCCAGATAGTCGGACAACACACGCTCCGCTGCCGGCAGCAAAACGGTTTCCTCGTCGGCCGCGTGGTGCATGAAGTTGCGCATCAATTCCAGCACGGCCCCGTCGAATCCGATGTCCTGCGCCGACATGCGGCGCAAGCGGCTGATCAGCCGGCGTATTTCGTTGTGTTCGGGCACACTCTTCTGTATCACCTCGCCGTCGGGAAACAGCTCGAGCAATGCCGGGTAAAGGATCTCTTCCTCCAGCTTGGCGTGAATCTCGAGCGCCACGCAGATCCGGTCGGCGAGTGCCTGCCGCGTGGCGGCGGGGGCATCTGCTGTGTAACGGTGGAAAATCGCCAGCAGTTGGGCGTGGTCCGTACGGATCATGCGGGTAATTTTGGGCGCGAAGGCACCCAAGACGTTTGCAGTCATTTTGTTACTCCCTTCGCGCCGAAGTCTAAAGCAGTTCAGCGCAGCGCACGCGTGGCCCGTGGCGCGCGTACAACCCTGGGCGCCCCCGTCACGCGCGGCGGAAGGCCTGTGTGCTGGGTCAACATACGACCTTCTGGCGGCGCAGTCGCCGCACTCTTCGGGGTCGCCCGGGTCGGCGCCGCAGTCGAATTCTTCTTGCGCGCGCTCTGGTAACTGCCGTCACTCAAAGGCTGCCAAGTCGGAATCAGATGCTGCTTGCCGTTGCCAATCAGGTCGGCGCGGCCCATGGCCTTCAGGGCATCGCGCAGCAGCGGCCAATTGTTCGGGTCGTGGTAGCGCAAAAACGCCTTGTGCAGCCGCCGCCGTTTTTCGCCGCGCACAATGTCCACACTTTCGCTGTCGCGCGTGATCTTGCGCAGCGGGTTCTTGCTGCTGTGGTACATCGCGGTGGCGGTGGCCATGGGGCTGGGGTAGAAAGTCTGCACCTGGTCGGCGCGAAAACCGTTCTTCTTGAGCCACTGGGCCAGATGCATCATGTCTGCGTCGCTGGTACCGGGGTGGGCGGCAATGAAATACGGAATCAGGAACTGTTTTTTGCCGGCCTCCGCAGAAAAGCGGTCGAACATCTGCTTGAATTTGTCATAACTGCCGATGCCCGGCTTCATCATCTTGGTCAGTGGACCGCCCTCGGTGTGTTCGGGCGCGATCTTCAGGTAACCGCCCACATGGTGCTGCACCAGCTCCTTTACGTATTCAGGGCTTTGCACTGCCAGGTCGTAACGCAGTCCGGAACCGATCAGGATCTTCTTGATTCCTTTCAGCGAGCGGGCCCGCCGGTACATGTGGATCAGCGCCGAATGGTCGGTATTGAGGTTGCTGCAGATGCCAGGGTAAACACAACTCGGCTTACGGCAGGCGGCCTCGATCTCGGGGCTCTTGCAGCCGATGCGGTACATGTTCGCCGTCGGGCCACCCAGGTCACTGATGACCCCGGTAAATCCCTTCACCTTGTCCCGGATATCCTCCACCTCGCGGATCACCGAGTCCTCGCTACGGCTCTGGATGATGCGCCCTTCGTGCTCGGTGATCGAACAAAAGGTACAGCCACCAAAGCAACCGCGCATGATGTTCACCGAGAAACGGATCATCTCCCAGGCCGGGATCTTTGTGGCGCCATCATGGCCGCCGAGTTCATCCGCATAGACCGGGTGCGGGCTGCGCGCATACGGCAGGTCAAACACATGGTCCATTTCGGCAGTGGCAAGCGGAATCGGCGGCGGGTTGATCCACACGTCGCGCGCCGTGGCCCCTTCGCCGTGGGCCTGCACGAGCGCGCGTGCGTTGCCCGGATTTGTCTCCAGGTGCAGCACCCGGTTGGCGTGGGCGTACAGCACCGGATCGGCCTTGACCTGCTCGTAACTCGGCAGGCGAATCACGCTGCGTTCGCGCGGCGGCACCTTCAGCTTGCCCTTGAGCGCAGGATTGGCCACGAAATTCAGGGGCCGGATGGCCGGGTTCGCATCGGCAACCACACCATCGTCCTTGCTGCAGCTACTGCCCTGGGCAGCAGCCTGTTCGCTGGTGGTCAGATACGGATTGACATGGCTCTCGAGTCGGCCTGGCGCGTCGACGCTGGTGGAATCAATTTCGAACCAGCCCTTGCCGCTGGCATCGTCGGACCGTCGCACGAACGCCGTGCCCCGCACATCGGTAATATGGTGCACCGGCTCACGCGCGGCGATGCGGTGCGCGACTTCAATCAGGGCACGTTCGGCATTTCCGTACAGCAGCAAGTCGCATTTGGCGTCGACCACGATGGAACGGCGCACCTTGTCGCTCCAGTAGTCGTAGTGCGCGATCCGGCGCAGGCTGCCTTCAATACCACCCAGGATGATGGGTACGTCCTTGAACGCTTCGCGGCAGCGCTGGCTATAAACGATGGCGGCGCGGTCCGGGCGTTTGCCACCCAGGTCGCCCGGGGTGTAAGCGTCGTCAGTGCGGATCTTGCGGTCCGCCGTGTAGCGGTTGATCATGGAGTCCATGTTGCCCGCGGTCACGCCCCAGAAGAGGTTCGGTTTACCAAGTACGCGGAACGCCTGCGCGCTTAGCCAGTCGGGCTGGGCGATGATGCCAACCCGGAACCCCTGCGCCTCAAGGGTTCGGCCAATCACCGCCATGCCGAAGCTGGGGTGGTCCACGTAGGCGTCACCGGTCACCAGGATGATGTCGCAGCTGTCCCAGCCAAGTGTGTCCATTTCGGCCCGGCTCATGGGCAGAAAGGGCGCATTGCCAAAACGCGCCGCCCAGTACTTGCGGTAACTGGTGATCGGCTTGGCTGCCCGTGCGAAGAAAGAGACGTCGACGGGGGCGTTCATCCTGCGATTTTATCGGCGCCACCGTGCTTGCCCATAATGCACCAGCCAAAACCCCTTTTTGTCGCAATACCAGACCAATGGCGTACCGCATGCAAGAACCTGAATTCCAGACCCACCAGATCAATGGCATCCAGATGCGCCTGGCCGTTCAGGGCAGCGGGCCCATGGTCCTGTTTTGCCACGGCTGGCCGGAATCCTGGTACTCATGGCGGCATCAGATGGCCGCCGTCGCTGCCAATGGCTACCGTGCCGTAGCACCGGACATGCGGGGTTACGGGCATACCGACGCGCCCGCCGACGTGGCGCAGTACACCATGCTGCATCTGGTCGGCGACATGGTCGGCGTGCTGAAAGCCCTGGGCGAAAGCCATGCCGTGGTCGTTGGGCACGACTGGGGCGCGCCGGTCGCCTGGAATTGCGCCGTGTTGCGGCCAGACTTGTTCCACGCCGTGGTCGGCATGAGTGTGCCGTTTTCCCCGCCGGGACCGGTGGAGGTGCTTGCTTACCTGCGTCGCCAAGGCATCGACGACTTCTATTGGCAGTACTTCCAGGCCCCTGGGGTGGCCGAAGCCGAGTTCGAGGCGGACATCGAAACGTCGATCCGGCGTATCCATTTCAGCGCATCCGGTGACGGCCCCGAGCGCGCGACGTTCGGCAGGATCGAGCCAGGACAGGGTTTTCTCGGCAACACGGTCGATCCTCCAACACTGCCCGACTGGATGGATGCAGCGGACCTTGCCTACTACGTCGGTGAGTACCAGAACGCGGGATTCCGTGGCGGGCTGAACTGGTACCGCAACCTGGCGCGCTCTTGGGAACTGATGGCCCCATGGCGCGGCTGTGTCATCCAGCAACCGTCTCTGTTCATCGCTGGCGCACGCGACAGCGTGCTCAAGTTCCCGGCCTCGGCCTCCCAGATCAACAACTACACCAAGACCCTGCCCGGCCTGCGCGGCTGCCACATCCTGGAAGGCGCCGGACACTGGATCCAGCGTGAGCGTGCGGCGGCGGTAAGCGCCCTGCTGCTGGGTTTTTTGCGGGACCTTTGAGCACTCGGCGCGGATTGGCAGAACGAGGGCAAACACCGAGCGCTTGCGCTTGTGCTGCGCTTTAGAATGAAGTTTCTTTTCAACCGGCGCCGACGGCTGACGCGTGGCCCATCTTCAGGACCTATTCATGAAAAAGCTGATCTCTGCTATTGCCCTGACGGCCATCGGTATCACGGCCATGGCCCAGGGCAAGGACCTCAAGGTCGCGATCGACCCGACCTATGAGCCGTTCACATTCAAGACCGCCGACGGCAAGCCGACCGGTTTTGACGTGGACATTGCCAAAGCGGTATGTGAACACGTGAAACGCAAATGCGTCTTCGTGGAGCAGGTCTGGGACAGCATGATTCCCGGCCTGCAAGCCAAAAAGTACGACGTGATCATCAGCTCCATGTCGATCACGGAAGACCGCCTCAAGGTGGTGGACTTCACCGACAAGTACTACAACACGCCGAGCAAGATTGTTGTCAAGAATGGCATCGCGTTTACCAACGAGGCATCGCTCAAAGGCAAAAAAATCGGCGTTCTCAAGGGCAGCACGCAGGAAAAATACGCCAATGGCGAATTGAAGAAAGTCGGCGTGGTGGTGACGCCGTACGAAGCGCAGGATCAGGTCTACCTGGATATCAAGGCCGGCCGACTGGACGGTACCGTGGCCGACATGCTGGAAGTGCAAGGTGGTTTCCTGAGCAAACCAGAAGGCAAGGACTACGGTTTTGTCGGCCCCGAACTGTTCATCCCCAAGTACTTCGGTACCGGCGCCGGTTTTGCGGTGCGCAAGGGCGATACCGCGTTGAAGACCGAACTCAACGGCGCCATCAAGGCGATTCGAGCCAGCGGCACCTACAAGAAGATCAACGACAAATACTTCAAGATCGACGTTTACGGCAAGTAACCGGTGCGGCGCCACCGGAGCCGTCGGACTGAGGCAGTTCACACATGACTGCCTACTACTGGTCCATCCTGTACGGTGCCGTGCTCACCGTTGGCGTGTCCCTTGCGGCGCTGGCGGTGTCGATCCTTCTCGGCCTGCTCGGGGCGGGCGCCAAGTTGTCGGGCCGCACCGGCCTGATGGCGCTGGCCACGGCTTACACCACCATCGTCCGCGGCATCCCGGAGCTGGTGCTGATGCTGCTGGTGTTTTACGGTGGCAGTATCGGCATCAACGCCCTGCTGGAGCTCTCCGGCACCGGCGCCACGCTCGACATCAACCCGTTTACGGCTGGTGTCTTGACCCTGGGTTTTATCTACGGCGCCTACATGACGGAGACCTTCCGCGGCGCGATCCTGGCAATTCCCAGGGGACAGTTTGAGGCTGCAGCCGCATTTGGCATGGGGCCGGTGCAAACCTTCCTGCGCATCACAGCGCCACAGATGGTGCGTTACGCGCTGCCCGGTTTCACCAACAACTGGCTGGTGCTGATCAAGGCGACCGCATTGGTGAGTCTGATCGGCCTGCAGGAAATGACCTACCTGGCCAAACAGGCGAGCGCGGCAACACGCTCACCGTTTGCGTTTTTTCTGTTCACGGCCACCCTCTTTTTGCTTTACACCTGGGCCTCGCTAATAGTGCTGCGGCGCCTGCATGCGCGCTACAGCCTGGGTGCGAAACGGGGCCAGTTATGAACTGGGAGGTGATTTTTCGCCCGGAAAGCCTGGCGATGTACGGCGAGGGTTTTCTCACCACACTCGGTCTGCTGGCGTCGTCGCTGGCCGTCGGCGGTGTCCTTGCCATGTTGTTCGCGCTGGCGCTTACCGGCCCCAGCGTATGGCTGCAACGCATCGTCGGCGCCTACACCTTCGTGATCCGTGGCACGCCGCTGCTGATCCAGGTCTACTTGATCTATTACGGGCTGGGCCAGCTCGAATGGATACAGGCGCGCTGGGACACGGTCTGGCCGTGGACCCACTTCAAGGAGCCGTTCTTCTGCGCCCTGCTCGCCTTCAGCCTGAACACCGCTGCCTACACCGCCGAGATGCTGGCTGGGGCGATCCGGGAAACCAATGCAGGAGAAATCGAGTCCGCACAGGCGTTTGGCATGAGCCGATTCCAGGTGATGCTGCGCATTGTGTTGCCCAGCGCCATGCGCCGCACGCTGCCGGCCTACAGCAACGAGGTGGTGATGATGCTGCACAGTACCAGCCTCGCCAGTGCCGTTCCGGCCATGCTCGACGTGACGGCCGCCGCCAGCCGGATCTACTCGGACTTCTATCTGCCTTTTGAGGCCTACCTGTTTGCCGCCGCGATCTACCTGGCCTGCACCTTTTGCCTGATCGGGCTGTTCAAGCTCGCAGAAGGCCGTTTTCTGGTACATCTGGCGGCCCGCACGCATTAACCTGGAAACCGCAGTTGACCGCTTTCTTCCGCTGGGTACGCGTTATGAACTCTAGCTTTCGTGCTCACGGGCAAGGTCACC
>ENA-ORBV01005205-ORBV01005205.1-microbial-mat-metagenome-genome-assembly--contig:-NODE-5205-length-24175-cov-13.680845_pt1 | contig 24175 bp, 22 predicted proteins | sample MGYA00237777_ERZ505514 | MGnify/ENA primary metagenome ERZ505514 (study PRJEB26160, sample SAMN06269048) | microbial mat metagenome | isolation source: Oligotrophic lake microbial mat | place... | reverse complement strand
GAAGCTTTCTACAAGATCAAGGTGTCTGACAACATCAGCATCACACCTGGTCTGTTCTACCTAACTGCACCTAACCATGATTCCCGCAATCCTGGCGTTGTGGTTGGAGTCCTTAGAACTGCCTTCACGTTCTAAATTCTCGATCGTTCTTATGCTCGACGAGCAAACTAATCTGTTTGGATCAGAAGTCTCATGTTAGTAACATACATAGATTTTCTGATCCAGACTTTAAAAGTGCCTAAAACTTGTTAAGGCAAGTAGTTTACACGGGTTCATTTGTTATAGCTATTCATCATTAGTAACGATACAAGCAATAGGTAAAACTTGAGATGAACAGAAGACAATCACTATTTTCGATCGCATTCGCCTCCTCTTTGGCAATAACAACCATAGTTGGCTGTGGTAACCAAACTGAAACCTCAACACCAACAGGTGTAACCTCACCCGCCAAAGAAACTGTTACATTGATTACTTCACCCGACTATCCACCCTATGAGTTCTATGACACCTCAAGTGGCAAGAAAGAAATCGTTGGTTTCGATATCGATATTGCCAACAACATTGCCAAAGAGTTAAATCTTGAGCTTAAGATTGTGGAATCTGACTTTAATGGTTTGATTCCCGCCCTTCAGGCAAAGCGAGCTGATTTCGTGATGGCGGGGATGACTCCCACCGATGAGCGCAAGAAGAATGTTGACTTTTCGATCGTCTATTTTGAAGCGAAAGATACTATTCTCGCGCCCAAAGGCAGTAAGCTGGTCAAGCCTGCGGATCTAGCTGGCAAAAAAGTGGGTGTCCAACTGGGTTCTATTCAAGAAGGTAATATCAAAGCGATTGCCAAAAAGGTTAAGGGAATCCAAGTTGTTTCGCTGAATAAGATTCCTGAGATTATTCAAGAGATTAAATCCAAGCGACTTGATGCTGCCATTATTGAGGACACAGTTGCTCAAGGTTTTAAAGATGGCAATGCTGAGCTTGATTTTAACGTCATCCCATCCGAAGGTCCTTCAGGTTCGGCGATCGCATTTCCTAAGGGTTCTACCCGCGTCGAAGACTTTAATAAGGTAATTACCAAGATGAAAGCAAGCGGCGAGTTAGAAATTTTAGTGAAAAAATGGTTTGATAAGAAATAGATCTGGAGTTGCTAGATATTGATTTCTGTGTGTGAGTATGAATTTAGTCTTTAGTATGATTCAGCCAGATCTTACTTCCATCTTGGGGTCGATCGTGATTGCGGTTGAAAGCACAACCGCGCAGGGGGGGTTGAGTCTAGACTTTGGTAAAGTTTGGCCAGATATTCCATTTATTCTTTCGGGCGTTGTTGTAACGTTACAGTTCACGGCTCTCTCGGCTGTTTTAGGTTTTACATGGGGGATTATTCTCTCCCTATTTAAAATCTCTACCTTCAAACCTCTAAATATATTTGCAGTGGTTTACACCTCAATTTTTCGAGGTGTACCTTTGCTAGCTACACTTTCGCTAGTCTACTTTGCGACACCACAGTTGACGGGATATAACATTTCCCCATTGGAGGCAGGTGTTTTAACTTTTACGCTCAACTCTGGTGCATATGTGTCAGAAACAATCCGAGGTGGCATCCTCGCAGTAGATAAAGGTCAGCGAGAGGCGGCGGCTTCTCTAGGGGTTTCGTATCCAGTCCTGATGTGGGATATAGTTTTGCCCCAAGCATTAAAAAACATTTTGCCAGCAATGGTAAATGAGAGTATCGCTCTGCTGAAGGACTCAGCTTTGGTATCAACAATTGGCGTAGTTGACATTTTACGTAGTGCCCAAATAGTTACTGCTAAGACCTATACTTACTTTGAGCCGCTTCTGATTGCCGCAGCGATATATTATGTTCTAATTATGGTATTGACCGTAGCATCATCTTTTCTAGAACGGAGGTTAAGACGCAGTGACTGAGACAGTAATTCAGACCGAATTCCTATGCAAGTCTTTTGGCAAACTTAAAGTTCTAAAAGACATTTCTACCGAAATTCATAAAGGCGAAGTAGTTGCAATTATTGGACCTTCGGGTTCTGGTAAGTCAACTTTTCTGCGGTGCATGAATTTGCTAGAACATCCTACATCGGGTAGAGTTTATTACAAAGGTGTAGATCTAACTGCACCCAAAGTGGATATCCTCAAAGTGCGTCAAAACGTGGGTATGGTATTCCAACATTTCCATCTATTCCCACACAAGACTGTGATTCAGAACGTCGCCTACGCCCCAATGTGCGTTAAAAAAATGTCCAAAGCTGCGGCTAATGATCTGGCGATCGAACTGTTGACCAAGGTTGGTTTATCAGAAAAGGCTGATGTCTATCCATCAAAGTTGTCAGGTGGTCAAAAACAACGGGTGGCGATTGCGCGTTCTCTAGCCATGCAACCAGAAGTAGTTTTATTCGATGAACCGACTTCTGCGCTCGATCCTGAGATGGTCAAAGAAGTGCTAGATGTGATGAAATCCCTCGCTACTACTGGGATTACGATGGCGATTGTTACCCATGAAATGGCATTTGCGCGTGAGGTTGCCGATCGAATCCTATTTTTAGACGCTGGTGCATTGGCGGAAGACTCGCCCCCAAGCGAATTTTTTGCTAATCCCAAATGCGATCGAGCACAGCAATTCCTAGAGAAAATGCTGTAGGACTCATGAAGTGTCTGGGTTTAAGCTAGAACTAACTTAAGGAGCAATCCCTGTGTAGGTATCTTGTGGTAGCAGACCTAACCATGGATCTGAGCTTGGCGTTAAAAATAGTTCGGCATAGACTCGCTCATTCAGCTTTGTCAGATTGCTAGCATCTGACCAACCGATCATCCATTCATGGATTTGGGCGTGCAAGAGATATTCATTCCGAACTGTATCTTGCGCGATCGACCGCTCGAATTTCGCCAAAACTTCTGGATAGTTCTCATTCGCGCCCAATTTACGCCGCATCACCATCTGACTACTAGCATCCAAACGCGCCTCTTGAATATAGCGATTTGCTAATCTCACCCATATTAGATCGTCCATGCGATTTGGATCTGCCGCGATCGACGTAACCGCAGTTCGATCTAAAATGCGGCTCAGAATCGGCATCTCTGGGGCCATTTTACCTATGGCGATCCTTCCCGCAATCCGAGCATCAGGACTAGGGCTTACCGTATTTGCCTTGAGATTATTAGAATTCAAACTTTGCAGTAAAGGCTGAGATGGCATTCCGACAAGTATTCGATCTCGATTCCAATTGTTTTGGAGTGCAGCTAAGCGATCGCGATGATATCCCTGCCAAAACTGGTCTCTGGCACTTCCTTGAAGATTTTGAGATTGCTTGAATGCTTTCTCCGCTATGGTCAGTTGCTGCTGAAATGCTTTTGGTGAATACAATCCAGGCAGAGCGTCAACTGGGCGACCGTTCGAGTCGAGAATATAGTGGATGCTGTTCCCAGTCAGTGTGCGTTCCAATTTTCGTCCATCGCCAAAATCGATCGTAACTTTGGGGACAGGGCGCACAGATTGCCAGTGCAGCACAAACCGATCGCGTAGAATTTGAGAAACCTCAGTATTGGGATAGAGAACGGTGCGAAAGAATCGGCTATTGGCACAGCTCAATTCCTCATCCAAATTACCCAACAGACGTAAAGACAAAATCGGTTTACCGCTAGCTTGCGCGACTGCCTTCGCCCGTTCTAAATCCGTGTACCAATACAGTTGAGCAGCATCACAATCTTTTTGCTGGCAAATTGCATCTAGTGCTGTCCGTAAAGATGGTTGCTGAGAGAGTTCGCTCTTATAAGTACTAAGAAATGCTTGGATACCTCTGTAGCCTTGATTGCGAAATGTCTCGATCGATTCTGGTGTGATTACTCGATCTTTAGCAGAAACTTGAGATATCGATTCTGCTAATACTGGATTAGAGAAACCCAAAACTAGAAAGCATAAACCTACAAATACATTTCTAGAGCGCATAAACAACATCACTACTGTCAGAAGTTTTGACTACTTATCAACTCTCAAAATCTATATAAGTTCCCTCACTTTAAAGGTAAAGTAACTGATTAGCAATTTCATCTGCTGTCAAGGCGAAAATTGTCATTTTTGGCTTAATCTAGCTTTAATAGCTGGATGTACTAGCTCATCGGGTACATGGTTGTGCTCAATATATTCATTGATTTCTGCTTGGTTATCCAAGTAAAAGCTAAGAGCATCAAAGATTTGAGCTAAATTTAGATGAGGTAAATGCAATGGAATCTCTTCTGGTCTGATGCCTAAACGCCAATTTTCAACGATCGCCCTTACTGGTGTTCTAGTCCCGTCTATAATTGGCTCACCTGACAAGATTTCAGACTTACGAGTGACGTAGCGAGATCCCGTTATAGTTTTCATACTGATTTGTTGGTGTGCAGTATTTCGTTCAGGCTAACACAGTATCATCAGTAAGCATTGATTTCGTCCATTACCGATCGATAAACTTCTATGTCCTATTACCTTTCGCCACGCTTTTCCGACAAGTTGGCAGTCCACATTACCAAAAACTTCATGAACATACCAGGGGTCAGCGTACCTCTGATTTTGGGTGTGCACGGTCGCAAAGGCGAAGGGAAATCGTTTCAGTGCAGCTTACTATTTGAGCGCATGGGGATCGAGCCAGTCCGTATGTCTGGTGGGGAGTTGGAAAGTCCCGATGCAGGTGACCCCGCCCGTTTAATTCGACTTCGTTATCGAGAAGCTGCGGAACTAGTAAGGGTGCGGGGCAGAATGTGTGTGTTGTTAATCGAAGATCTTGATGCTGGCGCGGGTAGAGTCGATCGAGGCACACAATATACGGTCAATACCCAGTTGGTCAACGCCACATTGATGAATATTGCCGACAATCCCACGAATGTCCAATTGCCTGGCAGCTATGATTCCAACCTGATTAAGCGCGTGCCAATTATTGTTACGGGTAATGACTTCTCGACTTTGTACGCGCCGTTAGTGCGGGATGGTCGGATGGACAAGTTTTATTGGGAACCCGATCGAACCGATCGAATTGGCATTATTCACGGTATCTTTGCGGCGGATGGACTCGCTCCTTGGGAAATTGAGCAACTGGTCGATTTATTTCCCGATCGATCGATCGATTTCTTTAGTGCTTTGAGATCGCGCCTTTACGACGAACAAGTCCGTAATTTCATTAATACTGTGGGCATCGATCGGGTTTCCCTACGCTTACTGAATAGCATCGAGCCACCTCCAGAGTTTCGATCGCCCGACTTCAGCCTGCACAAGCTCAAAGAGTTCGGTAACCTCCTACTCGAAGAAGCACAACATGTTCAGAAAATGCGTTTAGTTGAAGAATATATGTTGTCTCACTAAATTGCGTGGGGAATTTCAGATCTCGATCGTCAGCAAAAAAAGCGATCGGCATTGAATCCAAAAAATATATGCTGTGGTAGCTTATATACCTCTAGGAAGCTTTTAAGCTATAATCAAGACGCGTTTTGACATCTGAGTTAAAACGAAACCTTAGAGATACTTATCTGGAGATTTCCCTCATGACCTCAACTGTAATTCCACCTCTGACTTCAGATGTGGCTGAAACTGTGGCTGAAAGTGCCAGTGCGAGTGTGAAATCTCCTGTTGCAGAAACCTATAACGCCGATCAGATACAGGTTTTAGAAGGAATCGAGCATGTCCGCAAACGTCCTGGAATGTATATCGGTACGACTGGGCCGAAAGGTTTGCATCACCTTGTATTTGAAGTTGTCGATAACAGCGTTGATGAAGCTTTAGGTGGACATTGCGATCGAATCAGCGTCGAGCTTTTACCTGATGGCTCTGTCACCGTCAGAGATAACGGTCGCGGCATTCCTGTCGATGTTGTTTCAAAAACTGGTAAATCCGCACTCGAAACTGTGATGACCGTCCTCGGTGCAGGTGGTAAGTTTGGCGAAGGCGGCTATAAAGTTTCGGGAGGCTTGCACGGCGTAGGAGTTTCCGTCGTTAATGCCCTATCTGAATGGGTTGAAGCAACCGTCTGGCGCAACGATAAGATCTACAAACAACGCTACGAACGTGGTGTTCCCGTCGGTGACATTCAATCTGAACCCGATCCCGATACAAATCGTGGTACTCAGGTCAAGTTTAAGCCCGACTCCCAAATTTTTGTCGTTGATACTTATTTTGACTACGATACCCTCGCAGGTCGGCTGAAAGAGCTAGCCTATCTCAATGCTGGCGTAAAAATTGATTTTAGCGATCGACGTACCGAAGACGGGCGAGTCGAGACCTATCACTATGATGGCGGCATTCGTGAGTACGTCGCTTACATGACCCGCGACAAAGAGCCAATCCATCCCGACATTATCTATGTGACTGGCGAACGCGATAGTGTGCAGGTAGAAGTCGCCCTGCAATGGTGCGCTGATGCCTACAATGACAACGTTTTGGGCTTTGCAAATAATATCCGTACCGTTGATGGTGGCACGCACTTAGAAGGTCTAAAAGCGGTTCTGACTCGTACACTCAACTCCACCGCACGGAAGCTGAAAAAACTCAAAGAAGGAGATTCCAACCTCGCAGGGGAAAACGTGCGCGAAGGTCTGACTGCTGTGATCTCGGTCAAGGTTCCTAACCCAGAGTTTGAAGGACAAACCAAAACCAAACTTGGCAATACCGAAGTGCGCGGCATTGTTGACTCCTTTGTCGGCGAAGTGTTGAACGAGTTTTTAGAATTTCATCCTGCTGTTGCTGCGGCGATTCTTGATAAAGCCGTCCAAGCTTTCAATGCTGCCGAAGCTGCCCGTCGTGCCAGAGAACTGGTCCGTCGTAAATCTGCCCTAGAATCTTCAACTCTGCCTGGTAAGTTAGCCGATTGCAGTTCCCGCGATCCGCGTGAGTCTGAAGTCTTCATCGTCGAAGGAGATTCCGCAGGGGGCTGCTGGTCTGGTGAGACACTTGTGGCACTGGCTGATGGTCGTTCTTTAAGCTTTAAAGATCTTGTGGCTGAAGAAGCTCAGGGTAAGGAGAATTTCTGCTACACGATTGGGCAAGATGGCAATGTTGGTATAGAGCGGATTATTAATGCCCGAATTACAAAAGCCAACGCCGTAGTTGTGAAATTAACTTTGGATAATGGCGAAGTCTTAATCTGTACCCCAGATCATCCATTTATGCTGAGGGATGGTAATTACAAGCCAGCCGCATCTCTGACTCCAGATGATTCCCTTATGCCTCTATATCGTAAACTTTCCAGCAAGAGCGATCTAGGTATTACGATTGAAGGCTATGAAATGGCATGGAATCCAGGCAAGGATACTTGGATATTTACACATCTCCTATCCGATCGATTTAGCTTGCGTCATGGGATCTATAAGCTTGCAGATGGGGATCACAGACATCACATTGATTTCAACAAACTGAATAACAATCCCAACAACATTCAGAGAATAACCTCAGAGGATCATCTAGCATTGCATCGTGCTCATGCCAAGCTGACTCTGCATCGACCTGAAGCGATCGAGAAATCACGTCAAGCACGGATGAAGCCAGAGTTCCGTGCCAAGATGAGCCAAAGAATGCAATCTCCTGCAACTAGAGAAATCCTCTCGCAGCAAGCAAAAGCTCAGTGGAATGACCAAAACTATAAAGACTTCATGGCTCAGAAATGGCGTGAATTTTATGATGGTAATGCCGAATATCGCGATCTCAACCGCGAAAAACTAACTAATGCTCAGCAAGAATATTGGAGCGACGACACTAATCGTCAAGCCCAATCAGAGCGAGTTCGCACCTACTTTGCCAGCAATCCTCAAGCCCGCGAGGTACATTCGCAACTCGCTAAGCAACAATGGCAGGATGAAGGTCTGCGAGATTGGCGAAGTGAAAAAACTAAAGATCAGTGGACAGAGGAGTTTCGGGCTAAACGCAAAGCCACCCTGCATCAAACCTACTATCGCAAAACGATCTCTGCCCTCAAGCAAATTGAAATTGAGCGTGGTGGTATTGACCTAGAGCAGTATCGGGTCTATCGGATTGCCACCAAAGATAAATCTCTGTTGAAGTTTGAGACATTCTGCAATCGCTATTTTCAAAATAATCAAGCCCAAGCTCTAGAAGCAGTTGCCAACTATAACCACCGTGTAGTCAAGATCGAAACTGTGGCAGAGTGCATGGATGTGTACGATATCGAAGTTCCTAACACCCATAATTTCGCGCTAGCGAGTGGTGTATTTGTGCATAACAGTGCAAAACAAGGACGCGATCGACACTATCAAGCAATCCTACCTTTGCGCGGTAAAGTTCTCAATATCGAGCGGGCGGATGACAGTAAAATCTATAAAAACACCGAAATCCAAGCTCTAATCATGGGTTTGGGTTTGGGAATTCGTGGTGAAGAGTTTAATATCGCCCAACTGCGTTACCACAAGATTATTCTCTTAGCTGATGCCGACGTTGACGGAGCACACATTCGCACTCTCCTGCTTACCTTCTTCTATCGCTATCAAAGAGAACTCGTCGATCAAGGATTTATCTATATTGGTTGTCCTCCATTATTTAAAGTCGAGCGCGGTCGGAGTATCCAATATTGCTACAGCGAGCGAGATCTTAAAACTCACCTTGCCACCTTTCCTGCTAATGCTAACTACAACATCCAACGCTTCAAGGGTTTGGGTGAAATGATGCCAGTACAGCTATGGGATACCACGATGAATCCTGCCACGCGCACATTGAAGCAAATCACGATCGAAGATGCTGCTGAAGCCGATCGAATCTTCACGATCTTGATGGGTGACAAGGTTGCGCCCCGCCGTGAGTTCATTGAAACTTATGGCTCTAAACTCAACCTCACCGATCTAGATATTTAACTAGATACTTATCAATTTGGCTTGACAGGCTTTGCGGCCAGTTATCAAGCCTGATTGCTATGATTGATATCAGCGATCGCTGACAAGTTTTAACCGCTAATTATTCTAAGGTTGTTATGGCAAAAGTTGAGATTTATTCCTGGCGATTCTGTCCTTTTTGCATTCGGGCAAAGCGATTGTTAGACAAAAAAGGTGTGCAGTATATCGACCATTCGATCGATGGTGACGAGATTGCCCGTGATGCCATGGTTGACAGGGGTTCGGACGGAAAACGGTCAGTGCCGCAAGTCTTTATCAACGATCGCCATATTGGTGGCTGTGATGATTTACATTCACTCGATGCTGAAGGCAAACTCGATCTCCTCCTAGCTGAAGCCTAAAACTTTCTAGCATTTATCGCTAGACCCGATCTTTGTCATCTGGAGCAGTCAGCCCAATGATATCGATCGGCTTAGTATACTTCTCGGTTGGAAGAGAAACCTTGCCACTGGCACTATATGGAAGCTGATTGGGTTGCTGACTTGGATTAGAGTCTGGCGTATTTTGTCCAGCCATCGACAACAGCGATTGCACCATCCCAGGTACAGAATTTGGGTCCATAAATAAAACTTTAGAACTGGGACTTTCGCCAATGGTTTTGCCCATCTCCATATAGTTATTTGCTAGTAAAAATTGCATCGCTTTTTGATGGTTTTCGCCTTTAGCCAGAGTTGCCGCAATATGTTCGATCGCCTGAGTATAGGCTTCTGCTTGTAAAAGTTGGATTTTTTTTGCTGCCTCTGCTCTCATAATCTCAGATGTCGTATCGCCTTCAGCACGATTCACCTTTGACTTCATCTCACCTTCAGATTGCAAGATTGTAGCTCGTCTTTCTCGCTCGGCTGAGACTTGCTTTTCCATCGACAGTCTAACTGTGTCCTGAAACTTAATGTCTTGGATTTCCACTCTCGTAACCTTAATGCCCCATTGCCCCGTTACCTTATCAAGTTCCGACAAAATCGAGTCACTAATGTGCGATCGAGAGGAAGATGTATGGTCTAAATCTAATTTCCCCACCTCAGATCGAATTGCACCTTTAATCAGGTCACTGACGGCTTTATCGACATTCGTAACATCATAGGTGGCTTTACCGAGGTCGGTAATGTAGGAGTAATACACCGCATCAACTTCAATTTGCACATTATCTGTAGTGATGCAAGACTGAGGGTCGATGTCTGTGGTGATTTCGGCGATCGTTCGCTCTGGCTTCATTTGATCCACAATTGGCACAATAAAATTAACTCCAGGCTTGAGAATTTTATGTCTTCGCCCCAGCCGTTCAACTAGAGCTTGTTTGTCTGGCCCAATGATTTTGACTGACTGACTGAGATAGCCGCCCGTAAGTAAAACAAAAATGCTTAAAGTTCCGATCAGAATAGGCTCCATATGGCACCGCTCCTCTACCAATAACTACCAATAACTCAATCCGACCTGAGCAAGTAAATTACTACTCTGCCCGTTCGGATTCACCGCTTAGAATATACTCTCATTTTCAATCAGTTCTGGGGTTAATGCCAAAATTGTGGTCAATACTAGCTTTGCCCCATGCGATTTCATCATCTCGCTATACGCTGTGTGCTGTTCGGGTTTGATGTGAGGCGGGATCACACCGACACCAATATATTGTCGATCGAGATCGATCTGAGCTGCTTTTTGTACCGTCATCATGTCAGCAACCGTATCACCAACATAAATAACTTGCGGTTTATGCCCCAACAACTTGGATACCATGATCAACCCAGTTGGATCGGGCTTCCCAGGTGCATCTTCCATCGCCACCAGCACAGGTGACTCTAGCCCCAACCGACTAAGCACATAAGTCGCAGAACCGCGTGTCGCCCCACTAAAAAAGCCCCAAGTCAGACCAGATGCCGTCAGAGCCTGGAAATATGCTGGCGTGGCAATCAAAGGCTCCTGAGAAATATATCCCGTCCAGTTGTCGCCGCGATATCGACCCTGAAAAAACTCCACGATCGAGGCGTAATCTGTTCGATCGGCTTCACCATAGCTAGCAAAGTAGCGCTTGATCAATTCCTGTGAAGCTTCCCAATCGTTATTCCACAGTCCTTCTGACTTCAGCAAATCAATCCGATCGTGGTCGGGACGATACTGTCCTAGGGTAAAATGCTCAACCGTATCAGCAAGGGCCCGATGATAAGAATCAGAAACATCTCTGATTACACCATCAATATCTAAAACTAATTCGACTGTTGATAGGTCTATCATGCTACTGTTAAAGATCGCAATCTAATTTATGGTGTAAGTAAGTTCCTATGGAGGCAAGTTTGACCCAGTTTATTCTCAAGATTCTTTGGCTAGAAGAAAATGTAGCCCTAGCAGTTGATCAGGTCGTAGGCAAGGGTAATAGCCCATTGACGAAGTATTTCTTCTGGCCCCGCGACGATGCCTGGGATCAACTCAAAACTGAAATGGAATCCAAGCCTTGGATTGCAGATCAAGAGCGGATCGAAATCCTCAACAAAGCAACTGAGGTGATCAACTACTGGCAAGAAGGTGGTAAACGCCGCCCCATGGCTGAAGCTCAGGTTAAGTTTCCTGATGTTGTATTTACTGGTAGCGCCTGATATATCAAATATTAATATCAGGGCGGGTTTGGCTAGGCTTTTTGCTCAAGCTAAACCCGCTTTTGATTTTGTAAAATTTTAGTATTATTCTATACTCTCCGATAATCGGGCTGAGTGGCTTTGATCATGTGATAAGCAATCAATAGCTGTGTAATCGCCAAAGGATAGCTCATCAGCATTTCTCCCGTTGTACCGATGATGCCACCAATGTTAGGGTTAACGGTTCGATCGCAAAACGGTCTCAACAAAGGCATTTCATCACAGAACACTTGCTCTAATTGCTGTACTTGCTCCTCAGTCGCATGGCTATCGATTTCTAGCACATCTACAGGTTTACCCATATCTCGGTCTAACTCTAGCCTCACCGCTGGTCGATCGCCACTACTACTGCGCTCTAAAATATGAATCAGATCGGGGTGCGGGATCGTTGGTCGCATCACCAGCCTGACATTGAGATGCAGGTTGTCGGTTTCAGGGTTGCTCTCTTGAGGCGGGTAGAAAGTTACAACTAGATCGGCTGCCAACCTCTGCGGGCGAATAAATTGCTCGGAATCTGGCTCGCGCTTGGTCATTTCATCTAGTACCTGCGCTTCGGTATAACCACGCTTGATCGTATCGCGTTTAACTTTCCACTTGGTGCGTAAACTCTCTGGTGGCGCAAGATAAACCTTGACATCATAACAATCTCTGGCTCCGCGTGTGGCATAGCCTAGCAAACCTTCGACAATCACAAAATTTGCTGGTTTGATGTACTGTGGCGGATCGAAAGTCCCAGTTTTATGGTTGTAAATCGGCTTGAGGATCGGCTGCCCTGTACGGAGCAAACCCAAGTGCTGTTGAATGATATCGAGATAGTTGCAATCGGGATGCAAGGCAGTAATGCCAATCTCAGCTCTCTGTTTTCGATCGTAACGATGATAGTCATCTGTACAGATCGTTGTGACGTTCTCCTGACCCAATACCTGTGCAATTCCTCGCGTCAGTGTCGTTTTTCCTGCGGCGCTATCACCGACGATGCCAAGAACAATGGGACGATGAGGCATGGCTTTTCCTTAATTAGTCTTTAACTATAAGCCTTACATTTTAGGTAAAAGTGGTAACTGGGGCAATAAAAAAGCCCTCAGATATTTGAGGGCTTAAAAAAGCAACTAAATTAAATTTCTAACTTAGTCAAGGTCTGGCATTGAAAGCACAGCCTCAGTCTTACGAAGAATACCTTTCTCAAAACCAGCCACAGCAGCTCTAGCCCGACCAGCGTGCCACAGATGTCCAACTAAGAACATGAAAGATAGGACAAAGTGAGAAGTAGACAGCCAAGAGCGAGGTGAGACGAAGTTCACTGCATTGATTTCAGTGATCACGCCACCAACAGAGTTGATCGAACCTAGAGGTGCATGAGTCATGTACTCTGCGGCGCGACGAGCTTGCCATGGTTGAATATCATTCTTGAGTTTGTCGATATCTAAACCGCTAGGGCCGCGCATTGGTTCAATCCAAGGAGCGCGAACATCCCAGAACCGCATGGTTTCACCACCAAAGATGATTTCTCCAGAAGGAGATCTCATCAAGTATTTACCAAGCCCAGTAGGGCCTTGAGAAGTACCAATGTTAGCACCGAGCTTTTGGTCACGGATAATGAAGGTCATAGCTTGTGCTTGTGAGGCTTCAGGACCAGTAGGACCGTAAAATTCGCTAGGGTAAACAGTGTTGTTAAACCAGACGTAGCAGGTAGCAATGAAAGCCATCAAGGACAAAGCACCCAGACTGTAGGACAGGTAAGCTTCACCCGACCAAACAAGGGCTCGACGTGCCCAGCCAAAAGGCTTGGTGATGATGTGCCAGATTCCACCAGAGATGCAGATCAGACCGATCCAGATGTGTCCGCCGACAACATCTTCAAGGTTATCTACACCGACAATATTGCCAGATCCACCAAAAGGCGAACTGAGAATGTAGCCGAAAATAACCAGAGGATTAATCGTGGGGTTTGTGACAATCCGCACATCACCGCCACCTGGAGCCCAAGTGTCATAAAGACCACCGAATACCATGGCTTTAGCGACTAATAAGAAAGCTCCAATCCCTAGGATTACCAAGTGAAAGCCCAAGATCGAAGTCATCTTGTTCTTGTCTTTCCAGTCATAACCAAAGAAAGAAGAGTAATTCTCTAAGATGTCAGGACCGCGTAGTGCGTGGTAAATGCCACCCAATCCCAGCACGGCTGAGGAAATTAGGTGCAATACACCCACAACAAAGTAAGGAAAAATGTCGAGTACTTCGCCACCAGGACCAATGCCCCATCCCTGAGTTGCCAAGTGAGGCAAGAGGATAAAGCCCTGCTCATACATTGGCTTTTCGGGGACAAAGTGAGCCACTTCAAACAAAGTCATGGCTCCAGCCCAGAATACGATCAAACCAGCATGGGCAACATGAGCACCCAGCAGTTTTCCAGATAGGTTAATCAGACGGGCATTACCAGACCACCAGGCAAAACCTGTGCTGTCTTGGGTGCGTCCGCCGACTCCCAATGAATCGAAATTAATAGTCGTCGTCACGTTGGGAATATCTCCGCTAAATAATTGCTTATTTTTACAGTCAATATTTATAAGCTATCAGCTATCAGTAGCTCTATGAGTTTTCGATCGAAAAAAGTATCGAAAATCTTTAGCAAATCTGATAGCTGATAACGAAAATCAGTTTATAGAGCGTTACCGCGAGGCAAAACTTCTTCAGGGAAGATAAAGCCTTCGGCAGGTTGGTCTTGAGGAGCCATCCAAGCGCGGATACCTTCGTTCAACAACAAGTTTTTGGTGTAAAAGGTTTCAAATTCAGGATCTTCAGCCGCCCGAATTTCTTGAGAAACGAAATCGTAAGCACGCAGATTTAAAGCTAAACCAACAATCCCGATGCTGCTAAACCACAGACCAGTTACAGGCACAAACAGCATAAAGAAGTGCAACCAACGCTTGTTGGAGAATGCAATCCCAAAGATTTGGCTCCAGAAACGGTTAGCTGTAACCATGGAGTAGGTTTCTTCAGCTTGGGTGGGGTTGAAAGCTTTGAAAGTGTTGGAGCTAGAACCGTCCCCATCTTCATATAGAGTGTTTTCAACGGTTGCACCGTGAATCGCACAGAGTAGTGCGCCACCGAGGATGCCAGCAACGCCCATCATGTGGAAGGGGTTGAGTGTCCAGTTGTGGAAACCTTGCAAGAACAGAATGAAACGGAAAATGCCAGCTACGCCGAAGCTAGGAGCAAAGAACCATCCAGACTGACCCAGTGGGTACATCAAGAACACTGAAACGAATACAGCGATTGGGCCAGAAAAGGCGATCGCGTTATAAGGACGAATACCAACTAGGCGGGAGATTTCAAACTGACGCAGCATGAAGCCAATCAGAGAGAAAGCACCATGGAGAGCCACAAATGTCCACAATCCACCAATTTGGCACCAACGGGTAAAATCACCTTGAGCTTCAGGTCCCCACAAAAGTAGGAGGGAGTGTCCCATGCTCAGGGCTGGGGTAGAAACTGCGGCGGTCAGGAAGTTAGCACCTTCGAGGTAGCTAGAAGCAAGACCGTGAGTGTACCAAGAAGTAACGAAAGTATTTGCGGTGAAGAAGCCACCGATCGATAAGAAAGCAGTAGGGAACAGTAACAATCCGCTCCAACCTACGAATACAAAACGATCGCGCTTCAGCCAGTCATCGAGTACGTCGAACACGCCTCTCTCTGCTTGCTGGGAACGACCCATAGCAATTGTCATAACTAGGTTCCTCTAAATCTATAAAAAAATGATTTGGGACGATGATGAATTAGCTCAGTTAACGAGATTTATTAATGAACTCGATTAATGAACTATTCGTTCCTAACGGGTGTTTTTGCTTGAAGCTGCTGGATGCCAAGAAGTTACAAAAGTACATCTCGCCACCGCAATCGACAAGACCTATACCTAAATAGTACAAATTTACAGCATGAAAAAATTCAGCCGAACCAATTGTCTAACCAGGAAGCCTGAACTAAATTATGAGCCTATTAGTTAAAGTCACTTGCAGTAGCTTTGCTAATAAAGAACTTAATTTAGGCAGCCATGCGGAAGCCAAAAAAGTATTTAGGTATTCATTTTGACATAAGCCTTATGACAAGCTTAACACATCTTAACAGATCTTAACGGATGGTCTCAAGCCCTTAATATTATCTTTTGCCAATGTGTTCGCAAGTGCTTTCACTAGTGCATTTGTGATTTGAGTCTAGATAAATAAAGTTAGTTCTAAATTTCGCCAATCTGAGCTAATTCTGGCTCAATACCTTTGGATAAAGCAGATATAGGAATTAAAATCGTCATGCCTTCTTTGGCAACTACTGCCCCAGAAAATTTTGCTTTTGCTTGCTCGGCAGTTCGATCGAGGTGGTCATCATCATGCAAAGGATCGTGGTGATAGATCACAAGATTTTTGACGTTAGCGGCTTCAGCCAGCTTGATTGCCTCTTGCCAAGTGGAGTGTCCCCAGCCAACTTTAGAGGAAGTCTTTGACGAGTATTCTTCATCACTATAGGTAGCGTCAATAATCAGCACATCAGCATTACGAGCTAAATGCACTAAGTTTCGATCGATCTTGTCGGCAAAATGCTCAGTATCGGTAGCATAAACTGCGGATCGATCGCCACAACTCACTCGATAGCCTGTGGCCTCGCCTGGATGATTGAGCTGACCTGCCTCAACAATCACACCATTACCTAAATCGATCTTTTTCCCCACTTCAACATTATGGAAATTTAGAGAGGATGCCATCACGCGCAGAGGCACGGGGAAATTAGGGTGGAGCATCTGATCTTCGAGGCGTTCTTGGATTGTGGCCCCGTTAGGAGCGACTTTGCCATAGATATCGAATCGGTTGCCCTTAATAAAAGCTGGCGTAAAAAACGGAAATCCTTGGATATGATCCCAATGGCTGTGGGTAAAAAATATACTTGCCTCTACAGGCATTTCTTTCACCATTTGCTGCCCTAGGACTCGTAAGCCAGTTCCACCATCAAATACAATTCGTTTGCCGTGACATCGCATTTCTACGCATGGTGTATTGCCACCGTAGCGCACCGTACTGACTCCTGGGGTGGCTATGCTACCTCTTACACCCCAGAAATGAATTGAGAATTGGTCATTGGGAATGGACATCAGTAAAAGCTATGGTAGAGCGGTTTATGTTTGTAGGCTTTTAAGCTAAGTCTCAAATTAAGCTTTAAGCCGCTAATCAGGTAATTATTTAATTATCATAATGATCACATAATCATCAATTATTTAGAGGTTTTTTAGCAGTGACTTCGATCACAGATCAGGTAGCTCATAACAAATTTCCGCTTCTAGATGGCAGGTCTGAACCCGAAGCATTTCCAGAAAGAATCATGCTCTCTGTGAAGGGGATGAAATGTGCGGGTTGTGTGGCAGCGATCGAAAAGCGATTGCTAGCGTGTGAATCAGTCAAAGCAGCAAGTGTGAATTTGATCACATCACAGGCAAATGTTGTCTACGAAACTGGGATAGAGAGAGATTTATTAGCGGCAAGATTGATCGAATCGATCGAATCGGCGGGTTTCTCGGCAGAGATCGGATCGCGACGGGTTAAGTCAACGCCAACACCTGAACAAAGAAATAGTGATGAGCGTAATTTAAACCAAGATCTAATCTGGGCGGTGACGTTAATCTGTCTGGCGATTTTGGGGCATCTTGGCCCGATGGGAGTGTTGACGCTGCCGATCCTTAGCAATATGACCGCGCATTGGATCATCTCGTCGATCGCTCTACTGTTGCTGGGTCGAGAGATTTGGTGGGATGGGCTAAAAGGTTTGTGGTATCGCCATCCGAATATGAATTCTCTCGTGGGCATGGGCACGATCTCAGCCTACGGTGCTAGCACGGTGGCTTTGTTTCAGCCACAACTCGATTGGCATTGTTTTTTTGAAGAGCCAGTGATGTTGCTGGGATTTGTGTTGTTGGGTCGCGCCCTAGAGCAACGAGCTAGAGGAAAAGCTTCGGCGGCAATTCATGCCTTAATCAGCTTGCAGCCTGATGTGGCACGCTTAGTTGTGGGAGATACGCAGATCTCGATCGATGTAGAGGATGTCCAGATCGGCGATCGAGTATTGGTCTTACCTGGTGAAAAGATTCCTGTGGATGGTGCGGTGATTGTTGGCACATCAAGTGTGGACGAGTCAATGCTGACAGGTGAATCGTTTCCTGTTGCCAAACAGATTGATAGCAGAGTTACTGCCGCAACGCTGAATTTGACGGGATCGATCGAGATCGAAGTGATGCAGGTTAACGAACAAACCACATTTGCGCGGATCGTCACCCTCGTAGAACAAGCCCAAGCCAGTAAAGCCCCAATTCAATATTTAGCTGACCAAGTAGCGGGCTACTTCGCCTATGGCGTAATCTCGATCGCCACGTTGACGTTTTTGTTTTGGTGGGTTGTGGCAGGTTATGAGTCGATCTTTAGCCTAAAACTAGCGATCGCGGTTCTAGTCGTTGCTTGCCCCTGTGCTTTAGGATTAGCAACTCCCAGCGCAATCGTTGTGGGTACAGGTATGGGTGCAGAACGGGGCATTTTAATCAAAGGTGGTGCAGTACTTGAGAAAGTCCATAACATCACGTCGATCGTGTTTGATAAAACTGGCACCTTGACAAACGGTAAACCAGAAGTCACGGATATATTGCCTGTCGATCCGACTTTTAACCTGCTGCAATGGGCAGCTAGTGCCGAAGTTGGGGCAAATCATGTACTGGGTGAAGCGATCGTCTCTAAGGCAAAAGCCGAGCAGATCGTCCTAGAACCAGCCCAAAGTTGTGAAACCTTTACGGGGGAGGGAGTGCTGACCCAAATTGGCGATCGAATTGTTCTGGTTGGCAATCGCGCATGGCTGGTCGATCGAGGCGTTAATATTCCTAGCAACTGGCTAGAGCAAGCCAAAGATCTGGCAGGATCGGGGAAAACGCCTGTATTTGTAGCGTTGCAGTCATTAACCGCAATCAGTCCGATCTTCGCGGGGATAATTGCCGTCCAAGATCGGATTAAACCAGAAGCACCTGCCACGATCGAAGCTTTGCAGAATATGGGGATTGAGGTGTGGATGCTGACAGGCGATCGAATCGAAACCGCACTGGCAATTGCGGCTCAACTTAACTTAGACCCCGCACGGGTGATTGCCGAGGTGAAGCCTGATGGTAAAGCCAAAGTGATCCAGCAGTTACAGCAACAGGGAAAACTGGTGGCAATGGTGGGAGATGGCGTGAATGATGCGCCTGCCTTGGCAAGTGCCAACGTGGGCATTGCCCTTGGTTCGGGGACAGATGTGGCGATCGAAACCGCAGATATTGTGCTGATGCGTCATGGAATCGGCGATCTGGTGGAATCGATCGCGCTCAGTCGTGCCACATTCAATAAAATTCGTCAGAACTTATTTTGGGCATTTGCTTACAACACTCTGAGCATACCGATCGCGGCGGGTGTGCTGTATCCGAATTTTGGGATTTTGCTCAATCCAATGCTGGCTGGGATGGCGATGGCATTTAGCTCTGTGAGTGTGGTGGTAAGCTCTTTGTCATTACGCTCTGGGGCATTGCGTTCGAGATCGTAGTAAGATTTTTACTAGAGCTTGAACTTTACCTAAAATCTAATGTCAAAACTCCCCATATCTCTGCAACTTGGAATGCAAGCCCTCGATCTAGGGCGTTACGCCGAAGCAACTGAGCTACTGGAAGGATTTTGTCGAAACTATACGGGTGATCGCTCCAAAGAATACCTGCAAGCGCAAATGTCGCTGGTTAAAGCCTATCGATATAATGGGCGGAGCGAAGATGCGATCGACATCTGTCACGAATTAGCCGCCGATCCCAGCCGCAAAATTCAATCTTGGGCGCAGAATGCCCTGAAAGCATTAGAGCAAGCCACCCCAGAATCCCAACCCCCAGAGTCTCAAACCGCAGAACCAGTCACTCAATCTGAAGATGCTGGCAACTCGATCGAAAGTTTAGCTGAGGAACCTCTTAATCACTCAACAACCGAGATTACGGCATCTTTAGATGCACTTCTAGCAGGGCATAACCTCAGCATCCAAGTAATTCAGCAAGAACAACAACTTCTCGTAATTCTCAACCGCGCCGCCGCCAGCCACTTAGACTACAATCGCCTCTCTAGAAGCATCACAGACCATGTTTTAGCTTTACAACTTCCCGATATTTATTTCCTCGTGATTTACAGTCGGGTTTTAGGCGAATTTGACCCCGATTGGCAAACTCAAATCGATTTACAACATGTCGATCGAATTGAGGAATTGCTAGTTGATGATCGATCGACTTCTGAACCCGAATCGATCGTCCCAGTTATAAGTTCTGACGATCTGCCAGATCCCAAATCGGGATTATCCGATCTAGATGATGCTGATGCGCCTGACTTAACAGGCATGATACGGAGCGATCTTGACTTTGCCTTAGATCAGGAGCCAAGTGATCAGGACGCAGATGATCTAGAGTCAGATGGTCTGAATGATGCCGAGCAATATGATCAGCCTGACAATCTTACCGATTATATCGCTGAAGAAGATACAGGCGAGCTGGATTTAACTTCATATTGCTTTGTCCGTAACAAACATCTGGTTACAACTACGCTGCCGAATCCAGACACTGCCGTCGCCCAAGCAGTCCTGTTTTTTCACCTGATGGATGATGCTGAGAAACGTCTAGTGCTGCCAACTCTGGTGGAATTTTTTAAAGCACCTGATAAGGCATCGATCGAAAAACTGCCTCCAGATATGCAGCAATGGCTGACTGAAATGCGGCAATTAAACGATCCTGAATTTCGCTCCGTATCAGTCTGGTTGAGTCGTTATTGTGCAGATCCCGACCCTGCCCTTGCTCAAATCGATGCGACCTTGACCGCAGCAGCAGAGTTTGAGGCAGCAGCAAGTGCAGTTGAAGAAGCCTCTCCCGATACTGAGCAGCCTACTAATCGCGGCTCTAATCGTAGATCGGGAAGAGGAGCTAACAATTCCGCCCAAGCTTCAACCCCGCCAGCATCGGAGTCATTCGCAAAAGCAGGACGTTCCAGCGTGATTGGGGCAACTTTAGCAATGGCAGGTGCTGCGGGTAAGTTAGGCGTTGCCTCAGCCGTGACGATATCGCTGCTATTTGGCATGGTGATGGTCTTGTGCCTAGCCGTGATGCTGATTATCGGCAAACAGAATCCGCTCACAGGGCTAGCAATTTCGATCGTTGCCAGTCTCGCAATCAATGCCGCGATCTTCTTCCTGTCTCCATTCATCATGGATATGGTACAAGCTTTGCTCTATCAGACTCGCTGGGTGAAGTTGACTGAAATCGAACGTTATAGCCCTGAAGCTGCCCAATTGATTAAGCGCGTATGCAATCAGCAAAAAATTCAAGTCCCCCGTTTGGGGATTATTGACGACCAGAATCCCACAGCTTTTACCTATGGGGCATTACCGAATGGCGCGCGGTTAGTGGTGAGCAAAGGCATTTTTACTTACCTTGATGACGATGAAGTCGCCACTGTCTATGCCCACGAACTAGGTCACATCGCACATTGGGATTTTGCCGTGATGACTCTCGCTTCGACCTTGGTGCAGATTACTTACCTGATTTACATCTTCGCTAAAGACGTTGGAGATCGATTTGGCGATCGAGCGAAAAAAGCTTTGGAAAGTGCATCGATGTTGGCTTACGTATTTTATGTGGCAGGCACTTATATCCTGCTGTATCTTTCTCGCACACGAGAATACTATGCCGACCACTTTGCTGCCGAAGTCACGGGCAACCCCAATGCTCTATCGCGGGCTTTGGTCAAGATTGCCTACGGTATTCTAGAAGAAAGTAAGACAGCAGAACAGCCGAGTCGATTGATGGAAGGCACTCGCGCTCTAGGGATTTATGATGCCAAAGCTGCTGGTACAACAGGAACTGCCTACCAAGTTGCCACCGATCCAAGCAAAATTGGGCGGGTGTTTTTGTGGGATTTATTTAACCCTTGGGGTTGGTGGATGGAGCTAAGTTCTACCCATCCGCTCACAGGCAAGCGGGTGCGGGCACTCGGTAACTATGCCGAACAATTGGGGCTAGATGTTGAGTACGATATGGCGGCGGTTGTGGCTGAAGGTAACCGCCTGAACAAGCAAAGGCTCTACAAAGGATTTGCCGTCGATCTGGTATTGAGTTTAGCCGAATGGATTGGCGTGGTAATTGGGCTGGCGATTGGGATAGTTTTGTTCTCTGTCTTTGGTTGGTGGAAAGCACTTCTGTCATTTCCATTAATTTTATTTGGCATTGGTGTTTTGATCAAAATCCAGATTTCTTACCCAGGCATGAACCGAGCCAAAGAGACTAATATTCTAGAACTGATGTCTGACCCATATGCCAGCCCTTTGCGTGCTCAAGCAGTCAAACTGGCGGGGGCAATTATCGGTCGTGGTGACGCGGGTTCTGTTGCAGGCTCCGATCTAAAATTACAAGATAATACAGGCATGATTCTGCTCCGCTTTGCTTCACGGTTTGGGCCGATCGGCAATTTCTTGTTTGGGGCAAGTCAGGTTAAGCCTTTGATTGGGAATGAGGTCAGAGTATCGGGCTGGTTCCGTCGTGGCGTAATGCCTTGGGTCGATTTAAACAAAGCGATTACTGAGAGCGGTAAAAAGGTTGATAGTTTCCCGACTTTCTGGCCTGTGATTCTTGGGCTTGGTTCGATCGCACTTGGTGTTTTTGTGATTCCTAACCTCAACCTCTCATCTCTTGGTTAATTTTCGACTTTTTGGATGCGGCGACAATCGCATTTTCTGCTAATTTGGATTAAAGGAAAATATTTTTTGGAGAATTTTTAAAAATGCAGATTATATTCCAATTATTGCTAGCAGCTTTTGTCCTGTTTTCTTTTGTCATGGTGATAGCTGTGCCTGTTGCCTATGCCTCACCGAGTAACTGGAATCAGTCAAAACCATTACTGTATGCTGGCTCTGCGCTCTGGGCAATCTTAGTGGTGGCGATCGCTGTACTCAATTCTTTTGTAGCTTAAAAGTTACTTGAATGTTAGATAAAATTGCTAGAAATTTCGATCGTTAATAAGTAAAAATGACTATTTTTGAAGGCAGCTTTACCCAGACCGAGAAGTTTAAGTTTGCGATCGTCGTGGGTCGGTTTAATGACTTAATCATGACGCGCTTGCTGCAAGGCTGTCAGGATGCTTTGCAACGTCATGGCATTGATACGAGTGACGATCGAAATAGTCAGGTGGATTATGCCTATGTGCCTGGCAGCTTTGAAGTGTCGATGGTGGCGCGGGAGTTGGCGGTTACAGGTCGATATGATGCTGTGATTTGTTTAGGGGCAATTATCCGAGGTGATACGCCCCATTTTGATTATGTTGCCGCCGAAGTATCTAAGGGCATTGCTGCCGCGTCTTTTCAAACTGGTGTGCCGATTATCTTTGGCATTATTACCGCAGACACGATGCAGCAAGCCTTGGAACGGGCTGGAATCAAGAGTAATAAGGGCTGGGACTACGCCATGAATGCGATCGAAATGGCAAACCTGATGCGCCAAATTCGTCAAGAGATGCCCAATACTCGACTTAATCCTCTGGTTTTACAGGGCGATAAACTCAATTCGATCGAATCTGCCAAACAGTAACTTATCTCTAGCAGCATTGGACATCCAAGCGATCTCGCTCCGATAAGTCGGGTAAAGTATGATGGTTTTAAGTTTAGATTCGATATTGGCTCTATGCACACCATAAATTTTCTTTACTGGCAAGAGGATGATGAGTTTATCGGGTACTTAGTTGATTATCCTGATTACTGGACTCAAGGACAGACTATTGAGGATCTTAAGGATCATCTCCGTGATTTATACAATGACCTAAGCAGCGAAGAGTTACCAATCATTCGCAGAGTTGGTGAGTTAGTTGTGCAATGAAGCGAGTCGATTTAATTAAAACTATTGAGAGCTTTGGGTGTGTATTTGTTAGGCATGGTGGTAAACACGACTGGTATCGTAATCCTGATACTGGTAAATCACAACCCATCCCCAGACACAGGGAAATCAAGGAAGTATTGGCTAGGCACATTATTAAAATGCTCAACAATCCTGAGCAGTGACTAGTGAAAGTCTTTGTTAGACAGATCGTAGAATCGACTACTAGGATTATGGCTTAGCTCTTCGCGTGTTTTTACTCCGTCGCACTATATTTTATTTTTAGTTATCCAAAATATTTGTACATAATGAGCAACAATATTTTCAAGATTTCTGGGATAATTTTGCCTATACACACTCTGACTTAAGGTTCTAAGCGATGTCTACTATCACTATCACAAAGGGAGTGCTTACTGTAGGTGCTACAAATTATCAAATTAGGAACATTAATTTCACTGAAAAGTACCTATTTAAACCTACATACGAAGTTGGAATAGCCACCCTCATTTATTTACTTCTCTCAATTTTACCATTAGGCATCATTACCATGGCACTTCCTGACACCCTGAATTTAATTTCGTTTTTTTACTTTTTCTTTTGGATCCGACATTCCGCTCGTAAAAGAGGTCGGAAATAATTACAACGAGGCAATAGGGATCTCAGCGATCAAAATTCACTCTATTCTCAATAATGCTAATTTATTGAGAATCATATATTTTTAGGTAGATCCTTGAAACCATTG
>ENA-ORBV01005204-ORBV01005204.1-microbial-mat-metagenome-genome-assembly--contig:-NODE-5204-length-24176-cov-10.633512_pt1 | contig 24176 bp, 22 predicted proteins | sample MGYA00237777_ERZ505514 | MGnify/ENA primary metagenome ERZ505514 (study PRJEB26160, sample SAMN06269048) | microbial mat metagenome | isolation source: Oligotrophic lake microbial mat | place... | reverse complement strand
TTGGCCACTGCGCAACCTCAATGGTTGTAAATTCGTACGGTAGGCCGATGCCTCTTTCCTCCTCACAATCACCTGTCATAATGCTCTGTACTGGAGCGCTGCGATGGCATATCGTTTTCGAAAAAAGGAATCGGTCACTGCTGCTGTGCGCCGCATCATGCGCGAGGAGATCGATCACGCTGTCGATGAACTCAAAGGGGCTGTCGCCGGTCGGCCTAAAGGATTGCACGAAGCCCGCAAACGCATCAAGAAGCTGCGCTCGCTGATTCGACTGGTCAGCGCCCGGCTCGATCGGACCGGCAAGCAGGCCATTGCCTTGCTTACTGCGGCGACGCGGCCACTCTCGGGTCTGCGCGATGCACAGGCCATGGTCGAAGCCTTCGATACCCTCACTGCCAGTAAGATGAACGCGGCAAAAACCCAGGCCTACGCACCTTTGCGACAGCGACTGATTGAACGACGCGATGCACCTCATGAAAGCGAAGCGCAAGGCGCGGCACTGATTGCCACGCCCATCGATCAGCTGCGCGAGGTGCGGGCGATGAGTCAGCAGTGGACGATCAGGCCCAACGGATTTGGGGCCTTGTCGCGCGGGCTGCGCAAGAGCTACGCACAGGCCATCGATGCCATGCAACTGGCGATGAGCAGCCCCAGCGATGAACACTTTCACGAATGGCGCAAGCATGTGAAACATCACTGGTATCACCTGCGACTGCTGCGCGGCCTGTGGCCCAAGCTCATGATCGCCACCGCGATTGAACTGGGCGGGCTTTCGGACCTGCTGGGCGATGATCACGACCTGGCGGTGATGCGCCAGTGGATGCAGAAGGAATCGCCCGTTGAAGGCCTCGATCGCGATGAACTGATGCAGATGATTAATGACCGCAAACAGCAACTGCACCCCATGGCCCGCACACTGGGGCAGCGGCTCTTCGCGGAAAAGCCTAAAGCCATCATGCGCCGACTGCGCGCCTACTGGCAAGCCTGGCATGGGGAGCAATGGAAGCCCGAGACGGTGATGATGAATGTGCTTGCCGCCGAAACGAAAACGGATGCGGATTCCACTTGATTCACGCGCCGTTCGCTGCTGGGTGCCACGGGTTGGCGGAGTCTGCGGAGCCGTGCGGTTGACGGGAGATATGTGGTTCTTACAACACCCTCACTTCACCGCAGGGGTCGGCCGGCGGGCCTCCCGACCCGTGGCACCCGAAATTGAATCGGCCTGCGAATCAAGTGGAATCCGCCTTACTGCGCTGCCGCCGCCGTGCGATGCGATGATGCTGTGACGCAGTGATGTAGTGACGGACGACAATTAAGACGACGATGAAGGCGGTTGCACCAGTGGCAGCCGCTTTCTTTTTCTCTGAAAATCCTAGGAAAACGCGATTGGGGCTTGTAATGCCTGACGATTGGCGGTATCTTCGGTAACGCAGCAGTCGCTGCACAAAGCTCATCATGGGCAAAACAGGTAGAAGGTTCCAAGAGTCCATTCATTCAAGGAGAGTTAGTTATGATCAAAACGACATGGTTCAAGCGTTCGTTGTCCTGCTTGCTGGGCCTCGGTGCCTTGGTGGCGACGGCTTCGCCTTCACTGGCGGTAGTGAGCACGTTTAACGGTGGCGACCCGGGCGAAGGGCTCGACCTCGATGGCCGATTTCTTTATGCCGTGAATGCCCGCGGGCCGGGCGGTTTCTTTATTGACGATGCCTTCTTCACCAGCGATCAGAACAACGCAACCGCTGGCTATACGCATAATGCTGGCGCGGAAATTCTGAACTGGGCGAATCCCAACTACGGTGCCACTAGCAACGACAACAATCTCGAAGTCTTGATGCAGTCCATCCGCCACGGGGCACCGGGACAGCAACATCAGGTTAACCTGGCCAACCTGATTGTCGGTCGAGAGTACAAGGTCCAATTGATGTTCACCGAGTCCTGCTGCGATCGCGGCTTTGATGTCTCGGTCAACGGCGTCCTTGTTGCCAACGACTTCAACGTCAAGAATACGCAGGGCGTCATCACCAATGCTCCGATTAACGGCGCGCTCGTGACCCACTCTTTCGTTGCAGCCAGCACGACGGCCAACATTCTCCTCAATGGTGCTGCCACCAGCTTCCCGGATAAGAATCCGATTCTCAGCGCCCTGACGCTTGAAGATCAGAGCGGTCTGCTGCTTGCTCCGATGAACGTCGCGCTTAACAAGCCAGCGACGGCGACATCCAGCTTCAATGCAACCTTTACCCCCAGCAAGGCCGTCGATGGCGTCACCAATGATGCCCAACCTTTTCAGTGGCTCGCTGCTGGCGGCGTACAGACCGCGTCGCTGACGATCGACCTGCTCAGTGCGTACGATGTGCAGGAGTTCCAACTGCTCAACACCGGCAACGCCGGGTTCCTTGATCGCGCCACCGGCACCTTCAGCATCGATGTCGCCGGTGAAGATGGCATCTTCAGCAATGCGGTGGTAGCCAAAGTGCTTCAGCACAATACGGCTGGATTCCAGCTTGAATCGGTCAACCTCGGTGCTGTCCGCTACGTGCGCTACAACATGCTTTCGATCGCTGATCCCCCGGGCGGCCTCGTCGGCGCAGCCGGTGGCGGTCTCAATGAGATTCGCGTGATCGGTGTGCAGACAATTCCTGAACCAACCACGGCTTGCCTGGCGGTCATGGGCATCGCGGGCCTGGTGATGCGTCGCCGCCGGATGGCGTGATCGACTCGACAACCAGAACTTCAAGCAACCCCGGTTCACGCCGGGGTTGTTCATTTACAGCCGACCATCGAGGCAATCGAATGTACGTACGTCCGAGCCGCGAGAGGCGAATCAACTAGCAGCGCAAGCAGACCATCCACAGGACTTGCCCATAGCTTGCTGGTCAATGAAAAACGCCATCGGAATTCCAGCGCTGCAACTGGTCGAAGCGGAGGATGACATCCAATGAGTTGGATTCGACATGGCCATCCACGAAGCCGATGTTGGCGGCCCCGGCAGGATGGCGCGTGGCGGGTAATTCCTGCGGCTGATCGGTATCGATGAACGCATCCCAAACGCCATCGACCTGCGAGTCGCCGATGGCCACCATGTTCGATGGCTGCCTGACCCGATCCGCATGCAACTCGCCCCAGTCGGGATGTTCAGTCAGGCCGCCTAACCCATACTGAGGCACGGAAAAATCGCGCGTGCCCCAGTTGTTGTAGCCATAGCTAAAGGGCGTAAACCATTCCAGACGCACTTCATCTGCGCGGTAGCCATATTTGGCGGGAAGCCCGCTGCCGAATTGCATTTTCCACTTCGCCGAGGGCTGCGCATCAGGGCACCAGAACCAATCGGAGTTGGCCCCATCGGTAAACTGCCGCAGCCGCGGGGCCCAGACGATCCAGTTGAATCCTGGCGTGTTGTGAGACGACGTATGAGCGCCGGGAAAATGGCGGGAAGTATCGGTGTACCCGGTGATCGCGATGGTCTGCTGATGAAGATTGGACATGCAGATGACAGAACGGGCGGTTGCCTTGGCCTTGCTCAGCGAAGGCATGAGCATGGAGATGAGCAGCGTGATGAGCGAAATGACGAGCATCATTTCGATCAAAGTGAATGCTGCTAAACGATAGCACAAGGCTGGGGCCTGACGTGAAAGATTTCTACTTTGATCGAGCATGAAATGATTACCCAATAGAACCGCACAAGAACCTGTCGTTTTGATTGTAACGCGGCAGTTGCCATTTCGCACGTACAATATGAGACAACAGCGTGGCTGCCTTGTCAGGGAACATGTCATCGCGTCATACTTGCGCTCCGTGCGCGAACAGCATTCGAGGCGAAACGATCGCGACATGGCGACTACCAGCGCATCCGATTTAAGGTTTGTGCAACTTTGCGGAGACGAGGCTGGTGAGCACCAGGCCGGTGGGCAGATCATCCTGACGGAAGAAGCAGAGTCTGGCCGCCCCGCCCCAGGAGTGAATCATGTACATGTCATCAAACACCACCCACTGCGCGGAGCCATCGACATAGGTGTGGTACCCGCCTTCGGGCCAAACGTTTTTACGCTTGTGGGAAGGCATGTCGGCAAAGGCTGGGTCTCGGCCGCCGCCCCAGACACCATCGACTTTGATCGATGTGTCTGCCGCGACGACCCACTTGGGGCCTGCCTGTTTCAGATTGACGGGGCTATAGGAATCTCTTGTCCCCGCAGCATTGGTCCACTTGTTGATGCCAGCAGAAAGATTGCAACGCAGATATTGCATGATAGCACGTTCATCTTCAGTAGGAAAGAAAAAGCCCACGAACAGGAGTTCGTGGGCTTTGATTGATACTTGCGATGTTGATCCAGTGGCGTGCGCTTGACGAAGACGGGGCTTTATTCTTCGTCCGCTTTTTCGATGAGCCAGTATTCGAGTTCGACGGGCACGGCTCTGCCGAAGATGGTGACGATGACGCGAACCTTGCCCTGCTCGGGCAGCACTTCGTCCACGTTGCCTTCCATGCTCTGGAACGGGCCTTCCTTGATCTTGATCTTGTCGCCCTTGTTGAATTCGAGCTTGACCTGCGGGGATTCCTCGGCAGGCTTGCTGGCGGCGACGACCTTCTCGACTTCGGGCAGGGGCATCGGCGTGGGGTGACCTGCGGTGCCGATGAAGTCGCCTACGCCGGTGGTTTCTTTGATGAGGAAGAAAACATCCTGCGGGATGCGGCCGTCTTTTTCGAGGCGCATTTCAACGAAGACATAGCCGGGGTAGAGCTTGTTGAGAACGATCTTCTGCTTGCCGCCTTTGACGATCTTTTTCTTTTCGGTGGGGACGAGGATGCGGTGGACCAGATGGGTCATGGCCTCGATCTTGATCTTGCGCAGCAGCGTCTCGCGCACGGAGTCCTCCTTGTTGGAGGCCACGCGGAGAACGAACCAGTTCATGCCCTCGGTGACGAGCGGTTCATCTTCGGGGTCGGGAATGGGGGCTGCGTCGGACATATTAGTTCCAGTGGCAGGAGCAGGAGCAAGTGGCAGGTGGCAGGAGCAGGAGCAGGTTTGATGCTGCGGCCACTGCCTAGTGCCGCTGCCGTCTGCCGCTGATTCTTATCCGCCGATGTCAATGATCTTGATGATGGTGAACAAGGTAACGAAGCCCAGGTCGATGACGAACAGGATGCTGGTGACCAGCAGCGTACCGATGATGACGACGGCGGTCGAGCCTTTGATTTCGGTTTTGGAAGGCCAGTTGACCTTGCGCATTTCCGATTCGGTAGCGATCATGAAATCGACAATGCGGGGCTTATTGAGAAGCCACCAGGAAATGCCTGCGAAGAAAGCGAGGATCGCCAAGGCGACGCCGGCGCGGACATATTCGTTGGCCTTGGCTTCGATTTCGGAATCGATCCAGAAAATGCCGAAAACGACGAGCACCGCGATGCCGGCTGCCGACATCCCGCGCGTCCAAGTGCCCTGACCAGGCTTGTATGACTGTAACAGTGCCAAGGGAAAAACTCCGGGGGGAATTAGCGGCAGGGGCAGGGGCAGTGGCAGGAGCAGTTTGCATTTTTCGCCGCACGACTGCTGCTGCGACTGCCGCTGCTTCTGTTTCTGCCGCTGGTTCCAAGCACGCCAGAAGGGACTCGAACCCCTAACCTGCCGCTTTGGAGACGGCTGCTCTACCAATTGAGCTACTGGCGTAGAAGCGGTCGGCAGTCAGCTACCAGCTATCAGCTATCAGCTTTGAGCCAGACCGTTGTCGGGACGATGATTCAAAGCTGATGGCTGATGGCTGATGGCTGCCAGCCCTTTCTTTACTTACGCTTGATCTTATGCAACGTATGGGTGCGAAGCCGGGGGCTGTATTTTTTCATACCCGCCTTGAGCTTCTCGGGGATACCGCCCTTGACGTTGATCGGCGTGCGATAGTTCAGGTCACCGCTCTCGGTACACTGAAGCCACACGTATTCCACTGCTGCGCCTTTTTTCTTTGCCATGGGAATCAGCTTTCAGCTATCAGCTTTGAACCACCAGCTTATGAACCGTCAAACAGACGGTGCTCAGGGTGCTGATCAGCGAACATATCAGAAGATATCAGAACATATCAGAACAGATCAATTCAGAACAGATGAATTGGAGTTGAACGTGGAGTTGAACGTGGAGTTGAACGAACTGTCAGCCGCCAGTCTTCGATATTCAGCGAGGCATTGCTCCCAATATTCCCAACCTTGCGGCGGGCACTGGTCTTGATGCCTTGAAGCTGAATGTTAAAAGCTGACGGCTGACCACTTTCCTCAATTACTCAATAACCTGAACCACGACGCCTGAACCGACGGTGCGGCCACCTTCACGCACGGCGAAACGGCTTTCCGTCTCAAGGGCGATGGGCTTGCCCATTTCGATTTCCACTTCGATGTTGTCGCCGGGCATGCACATTTCGGCACCGCCCAGGAGCTTGACCGAACCGGTCACGTCCGTGGTACGGAAGTAGAACTGCGGCTTGTAGCCGTTGAAGAACGGACTGTGGCGGCCGCCTTCTTCCTTGGTCAGAACGTAAATCTGAGCCTTGAATTTCTTGTGCGGGGTGATGGTGCCGGGCTTAGCGAGCACTTGACCACGCTCGACGTTTTCTTTTTCGATACCACGAAGGAGGGTGCCGACGTTTTCGCCAGCGCGGCCTTCATCGAGGGTCTTGTTGAACATTTCGACGCCGGTGACGGTCGTCTTCTGGGTGTCGCGCAGACCAACGATTTCGATGGTGTCGCCGACCTTGCAGATGCCACGGTCGATACGACCGGTGACGACGGTACCACGGCCCTTGATCGAGAAGACGTCTTCCACGGACATGAGGAAGGGCTTGTCGATTTCGCGGGTGGGTTCCTTGACCCAGCCATCGATGGCTTCGAGCAGGTCGCCGATGCACTTGGCCTTTTCGGGATTCTTGGGGTCCTGAAGCGCGGGGAACGCAGCGCCACGGACGATCGGGGTGTCATCCTCGAAGCCGTACTTGGCGAGCAGTTCGCGAACTTCCATCTCGACGAGGTCGAGCAGTTCCGGATCATCGACGAGGTCAACCTTATTAAGGAAGACCACCAGACGGGGCACATTCACCTGGCGGGCCAGGAGGACGTGTTCGCGGGTCTGAGGCATCGGGCCGTCAGCAGCGGAGACGACAAGGATGCCGCCGTCCATCTGAGCAGCGCCGGTGATCATGTTCTTGACGAAGTCAGCGTGGCCCGGGCAGTCCACGTGAGCGTAGTGACGGTTTTCGGATTCGTATTCCACGTGCGAAGTCGCAATGGTCAGAATCTTCGTCGGGTCGCGACGGCCATCGGATTCAGACGCCTTGGCGACCTGATCGTAAGGCTTGAAGATAGCGAGACCCTTGACTGCCTGCACCGCAGTGAGGGCGGCGGTCAGTGTGGTCTTGCCATGGTCAACGTGACCGATGGTGCCAACGTTCACGTGTGGTTTGGTACGTTGAAATACGTCCTTGGCCATGGAAATAACTCCGTCTATGGGTTGCCTGGTGGAAGACCGACCTTAACGTTGCGGTCTTATGATTGAACCAAAACCGACGACAACGCGCGTTGTCGAAAATCGTTCACTCGAACACTCCGGGCTTCACACCAGCGGAGTCGATTTCGGGTGGAGAATCGGCAAGTGTATCGCAAACGAAAACCGTTCGCAAACAGGAGCAGGGAACGGGAGACAGGCGACGGGGAACAGGAGACAGGGGACAAAAATCAGTAGGTTCACAAACCTCGATTTCTGTCTCCTGTTCCCTGTCTCCTGTTCCCTGTCCCCTGTCTCCCGTCTCCTGAGCCTTGCCGACTCAACAGCCACCCACGGGACTCGAACCCGTGACCTCGTCCTTACCAAGGACGTGCTCTACCAACTGAGCTAGGGCGGCAATCGCCGACGGTGATTTGCATGTCAGACGCCATCATCCAGACACTCATCACGCACGGCCCGGTACACGCCAATCGCATCCCGAAATCAAAATGCAATCGACCCTTCATCGTCGGCCTAATGCCTCGTGATCCTTGACCACACCGACACCAAGTCAACGTCAGCCACATGACAACACATGGCTGAAACCGGGATGAACAGATTAGATAGCCGATCAAGAGAAGTCAAACAGCATCAACTACAGCATCAATAACAGTGCAAGGTTTGACATCCCTGACGCGCGGCGAGGACGCCGCGGCTGTGAAAGAAAAATGCCCGCCTCCTTGTCAGCCGCAGCATCCTCGCTGCGCGTGCCTTCGTGCCTCAATGCCCTCCCACTTGGCACGCCCCCCGATCATGGCTATCATATTATCAGCCACAAGGATGTGATCGTTGCATTCGCAACCATCGTCTTTCAGTTTGAATCCGGAACGCCCCATGACTCAGGACACTGCCACCTCCAGCAAACCATCCCCCTCGGTTTACGAGCGGGTCTCCAAGGTGCTCAACCTCATTCGCCCTGCCATTCAGGATGACGGCGGCGATGTGGAACTGGTGGAAGTAACTGCCGATGGCATCGCCCGGGTTCGATTCAAAGGCGCATGCGTCGGCTGCCCTTCCAGCTCGATGACCCTGCAAATGGGCATCGAACGCAACGTCCGGGAACGAGTCCCGGAAATCGTGGCTGTTGAACAGGTCCATTGAACCCGCGTCAGGGATGACGGTTCGGGCCGCCTGAATCCGCAGTGATCGCACTGCCTGCTTTGTCATGCGGTTTGCTCCTAGTTTTCCCGAGTTTTTCACGAAGCCTTTGCTCATCGCTTCGTGTGCCCTGATGGTGTGTGTTTAAGCCTTCGATGACTGTGGTGCTCATTACAAGCACCCTATAAGTCGATATACACAAAGTCTCTGTCGATGCTGATGCCCGATGACCGAAGAAAGGTTGGGGCAAGAAGCGAGGCGAGAGGCTTGGGGTGTGAGGCGTAAAGCCCGTGATTGGAAATCTCAAATTTGCAATTTGTAATTTGAAATTTGTAATTTGAAATTTCCGACTCCTGATTTGTAATTTGAAATTTGTGATTTGAGTTTTGCTTTTCTCAGTATGACCTAGCGCAAGGTGGCGCTGACAATGCCCTGGAAACTGGCTCGACGCTGAGTTGATCGTGTGATCACCCGCGAATCGAACGCCCGGGTATTGCGGCCAAGGACTGCCGGAGTTCGTACATGCTCGCTTTGACCCGCCGCATCAACGAAGAAATCGTCATCGGTGACCCCGCCAACCCGCTGGGCGTGATCCGCGTTGTCGCCGTACACGGCGACAAGGTGCGACTCTCCTTCGACTTCCCCCGCGAAGTGAAGATCAACCGCCGCGAGCTGGCCGACCAAAAAGCCAAAGGTGAACTGCCAGGCGGAAAGAAGGCAGAAGGCAACGGGGACGGCGAGAAGCCGCAGTAGCGCAACTGTAACGCGATTCAGCCAACACAGTTCAGAACGATCAACGTCAATTCCATTAGCCCCGGCCTCTGGCCGGGGCGTTGTTTTATAACGACTTGTATTCACACCAAGCCCAATGGCGAGTCCGCGAGCCGTCGGGGTATTCGGGCGAGTGCGGCGTTTGGATTTGGAATTTCGGATTTGAATATTGTTTGTGTTTTGTGATTTGCAATTTGAGATTTCCGCCCGATACCCCGACGGTTGGCCCCCGGAAGTGAGCCTCACCATCGGGCTTGGTTGTCATCCTCAGGCATGGCGTTGAATGGTCAATTCAAAAGTGTCTACCCCATAGCACGCTCAACTTTTTCACTTCATCAACATCGATTTTTTTCTTATCCGACCAGATGGCGAGTTTCAGGGCGTCGTGTGCTGGGCTGCGCGTGGCTTTGAGCATGGTGACATCTTGTAGCGCTGCTTTGATCAGCTCGATGCCCGCAGCGGTGGCGCGTTTGAGGTTGCCGATGATTTCGGTGAGCAGGTCCATCGGAGCAGCGCTTTCATCATGCGCCCGCCAGCAGTCGTAGTCGGTGGGCAGTGCGACGAGTACGTAAGCAATCTCAGCTTCGCGCGCGAGTTTGGCTTCGGGCATCGCGGTCATGCCGATGAGGTCGCCGCCCCAGCCCCCGGAGCGGTGCATGAGCGATTCGGCTTTGGTGGAAAACGCGGGGCCTTCCATGCAGATGTAGGTGCCGGTGGCGTGGATGGTGGAGGAATTATTTTCAGAGCGAAGCCGCGAAGCGGCGGCGAGCAGCCACTGCCGCATCACCGGACAAAACGGCTGCGCCATCTCCACGTGCACCGCAGCTTTCTCGTAAAACGTATTCACTCTTTTATAGGTCTTATCAATCACCTGATCCGCAATCACCACATCACCCGGCCTGATCTCTTCGCGCAAACTGCCTGTTGCGCCGCTGGCGACGATGTGGGTGACGCCCAGTTTTTTTAGTGCATAAATATTGGCACGCACGGGAATCTGCGTCGGCGAAATCAGATGACCCGGGCCATGCCTTTGGAGGATGGAAACGTTCACACCATGCCACTGGGTCTGCACGATGGATGAACTGGGCGCGCCAAACGGCGTATCGATGTTCACGACGTTGCCCTCTTCTGCGCCGAGCGCTTCGCCCAGGCCGGAGCCGCCGATGAGTCCGATATGAATGGGTGGATGGTTCGCGGTCATACGTTTGCCTCCGATTGATGCGTGCCCAGTCGATGAGGGCGTTCGATCAAGCCGATGATAGCGGTGGCCCGGGACGGGTGCATGAAGTGATGCATCCCGCCGCGCTTTACTCCGTTCGCCAAGGCGGACGGCTAAATAATTTGTGATCGTCCATGATTGATTCGCCTGCATTGACATCATCGAATATCACCGCCCGCCCTTGCCGCAGTGCGTGGCTGCTGCTTGCGCTGAGCGTGATCATCGCCATCGCTCTGAAGCTCATCACCGCAGATCGGCCTATTGCCCGTGACGTGATGCTCTACACGGTGATTGGTCATGAGATGTTTCAAGGCCGTGAGCTTTATACGGACCTCTTCGAACATAAGCCGCCGCTGTTTCTCTTCGTGTTCGGCGTCGCTAGCGCCATCGCAGGCTACGGCCCCCCTGCTGTCTTGCTGCTCAACATCACCTTCACACTCGCCACTCTCGCGGGTGTGTATTCAGCAGGTCGCACGCTGGGTAAGTCAGCACTGGCGGGTGCATTTGCAGCAGTGTGCTGGGCCTTGGTTTCCAATGATGTGAACATGCACGCGCATCAGCCGATGCCCGAGTGTTTCATCAATGCGTGTCTGGTGTGGGCCTTTGCGCTGTTCTTAAAACTGGACAGTCGCGCGCTGCATGTAGGGCGCTGTCTGGCGATTGGTACTGCGCTGATGCTCGCTTCGCAGGTGAAGCAGCCGACGGTGATCGTCGCAGCAGGATTCGCGCTGGTGCATTTGTTCACGCGCGCCACGGAGCAGGGCGAGCGCAAGCGCCGCTTCGCACAAGTCGCCATCATCGCAAGTGTCGGCATCGCGACATGGGCCGGGCTGTTCGCTTACTACGCCGCGACCGGCCGCTTCCAGATGTTTTACGATGCACTGTTCACCTACAACAAGTTCTACGCGGGCATCGAAGATCCCAACGCAGGCTTCATGTATGGCCTGAAGGTTTCATGGTGGAACTTCAATAACGGACTGGTTCCCCGAAGACTTTTTCCAGCGCTACTGATCATCATTGTGCCGTTGCTTTTGACGAGCGTCATCGCCTGGCCCTTTGGATATAAGACCAAGGATCGTCGAGCCTGGATGCTGTGGCTGGCTTATTTTGTGAGTGTGTTTATTCTGGTGACGTCGCCGGGGCGTGGCTACCCGCATTACTACCTAGTCTATCTGCCGATGCTTGTGACCGGAGCTGCTGGCGCGTTTGCGATTCTGGATCAGCGATGTTCAAGCAGCGGTGCGGTGCGTGGTAAGTGGGCGCTGTCGCTAGTTTGTATGCTGGCGCTCCTGGCCGGCGTGGTGGTGCAGCTCACTTCAGCAAACACAGCGTGGGAGCGTCCCGGGTATGGCGCGTACTACCGCACCATCGAGCGCGTTTCCGCTGCGATTGATCAGGCGCTGCTCCCCGAAGAATCGCTGTACGTCTGGGATTATCAACCTGCGTTTTATGTGCTGCCTAAGCGCAGCCCGCCTGCGGGTGTTTTTTACGATGCTCATGCGACCAAGGGGCCACTGGTTGAAGTATTGACCAGCCGTGTTCTGCGCATGTTTGAATCACAGCCGCCGCAGGTGCTGATCATTCACGAAAGCTATCGCGAGGCGATGAACGATCCTGCGCAGAAGATGCACCCGGTACACGAATGGATTCGCAGCCACGCCAGGCCGATCGACTGGCCTGATGCTCCGCCGTTTCTGATTTATGTTTTGAACGATGGCCCGCTGGCCAAGCGCATTGAAGCGGGACAGGTGAAATGGAACTACGCCAAGTGATGAGCCCGGCCATGGCGCAGAGCTTCCATGGATGAGCGCCAACTGTCACAGTCAAAATTTGTATCGCTTTGGCGTGACCACTTCTTTGGTCTGTGAGACATGCACAAGTCCCACATGGCCATCGAAGAACATCACGTTGGAAAAGCCATTGTTCAGGTCGCCGCCTAGCGGATAGTGGAAAGAGCCGATGCTATCGACATTGCCTCCAGTAGGCCCATACTTTCCCACACCCATGGCCCCGTTGTTGATCGGGTGGGTGGAATAGGCGGGAATGGTCCACGCATTCTCATCACCGAACAGAAAAAGTTTGTCCGGCTCCTCAGCGCGATTGATCGATCGTACGCCGTTCTTTTGATTCCAATCGTTTCCTGCGTACTCGTTGAGGGAATAAGTGAAAGCAATGGTGTTGATGGTGGTGTAGCTGGTAGTCCACCACGATTTGGTCTGCGGAAAGACGGGGCAGATGTAAGCCCCTTCATTCTTGCCCATCTCGGCGTAGAGCGTGCCGTTGCGAACCGCATTGATATCCCACCAACTGCCACTGACCCACGAGCGGGCACCGGGGAGTAAATTGCGATTGGAAGTGGTGTAGGAAACGGTGGATGTGTAAATAAGAGAAAGATTCGCGGCACAGACCGCGGTCTGAGCGGCATGCCTGGCTTTGCTCAGCGCAGGGAGGAGTATGGAAATCAGCAGCGAGATCAATGCCACCACCAGGAGCACTTCGATCAGCGTAAAACCCGATGTTTTTCGGTGGATCATGTGAAATTTTCCTAACTGGCAAAGAGAACAACATGCCTTGGAGGTGGAACCCAGTGGATACAGAACCCGACGGGATAATGACAATGCAGCAAGACCGATCACGAAGCACACCAGCAATTGATGCCATTGACCTATAATCAGTATGCCAACACACTTAGCCTAACACAAGCGTTAAATTCATGCGGTTGAAAGTAGTCTGAACCGCCAAGACACCATCAAAGCTCAATCGCGGTGATGCTGCGATTGGTATAGATGCACAAATCCCCCGCGACAGCCATCGCGTTTTCGACGATCTGTTTCGGAGTTTGCTCGGTGTGTGCGAGTAAGGCTCTGGCAGCGGCGACGGCAAACGAACCGCCTGAGCCGATGCCCACGATGCCGTCGCTGGGTTCGATCACATCGCCTGAGCCGGAGATGATCAGACTGCACGAACGATCCGCCACCGCGAGCAGACTTTCGAGCCTGCGCAGCATGCGATCGGTGCGCCAGAGCTTGGCCAATTCGATGGCGGCTTTCTTGATGTTCTGCGGCGAGTCTTTGAGCTTGGCTTCAAACTTTTCCAGCAGTGCAAAAGCATCAGCCGCCGCACCGGCAAAGCCCACGAGCACACCCGCTGCGCCTGCGCCGATATCATCGAGCTTGCGGACTTTCACCGCATCGTTCTTGGCGACGATGTTGCCCATCGTCACCTGGCCATCGCCTGCCATGGCAACGCGCTCGCCTCGGCGGACGGAGAGAATAGTCGTGGCGTGAAACGTGTTATCGCTGCTGTCGCGTGTCATGATCGCAAGTGTAGCAGGAGAGGAAATAGGCTGCGATTGATCCGAGCCGCGACTCAACGAGTCGCGGACAACAACGCCAGCGTGGCCGCTACAATCGCGTAATCGTCCACCGGCTTTTATTGTGTTGCACAAATTTGACCACACCACAAGACATTCGACCAAACCGAGGCTGTTGAATTATTCTGTCATTGTCGAGTCAAGGCTGCCCCAGACGTCCGCGACTCTTTGCGTCGCGGCTCACCGCGCTGATGTCGCTACGCCGCAAGCGGCGGCCACACTACGCCGTGAGCGGCGGCCAAATGTTCACACAAGTTTTTCGTACACAAGGCCGATGAACCGATACAATGTTTTCAACACTCGTACCTTCTGGAGACCCCTCATGAGCATTCTCGATCAGCTTCGCAAAGTCACCGTCGTTGTCGCCGACACTGGCGATATTGATGCCATTCGCACCCACAAGCCACAGGACGCGACCACCAATCCGTCGCTGCTTCTCAAGGCTGCGCAGATGCCGCAGTATCAGGGGCTAGTCGATGAGGCCATCGCTTATGCGGAAGGCCAGAAGGGTTCCGCCGATGCGAAGATCGAAGCGTGCATCGACAAGTTGAGCGTCAACTTCGGCCTGGAAATTCTCAAGATCATTCCCGGCCGCGTGTCCACCGAAGTGCCCGCTCGTCTTTCGTTTGATACCGATGCCACCATCGAGCGCGGCCGCGCCTTGATCGAACTCTACAAGAAGGGAGGCATCGACAAGAAGCGCGTGCTCATCAAAACCGCAGCCACTTGGGAAGGCATCCGCGCTGCTGAGCAACTGGAAAAAGAAGGCATCCACTGCAACCTCACCTTGCTCTTCTCCTTCGCCCAGGCAGTCGCTTGTGCTGAAGCAGGCGTCACGCTCATCAGCCCGTTCGTCGGTCGCATCTACGACTGGTACAAAAAATCCAAAGGCGTCTCCGACATCCCGGCTGCGGAAGATCCGGGCGTTGGTTCCGTCGCCAAGATTTACAACTACTACAAGAAGTTCGGCTACAAGACCGAGGTCATGGGCGCCAGCTTCCGCAAGACCGAACAGATCGTCGATCTCGCCGGCTGCGATCTCCTGACCATCTCGCCTGACCTGCTCGACAAACTAGGCGCACAGGAAGGCACGCTCGTCACCAAGCTCGAAGCTGGCAAAGCGAAGGCATCGAGCGAAACGAAGGTGGACATGCATGAGAAAAACTTCCGCTGGCATCACAACGAAGACGCGATGGCCACGGAAAAACTGGCCGAGGGCATTCGCGGCTTCCACGCTGATGCACTGAAGCTCAACGCAGTGGTCGCCAAGAAACTGGGCGCTTCGGTTGGGGTGTGAGAGTATGGCGGGCTGTTCATTATTAAAGACACAACGACGCGAAAAGTTCGCCGCATTGGAACGGTGCCATGACTCAACTCAGAGACCGAATCACCGTCGATCCCGACCAGTGCGGCGGACGCCCCTGCATTCGCGGCATGCGAATCCGCGTGTCCGATGTCATCAATCTTTTAGCCAACGGCCTGACGCGAGCGCAGGTGCTCGAAGAGTTACCTGATCTGGAAGCAGCCGACATCGAGGCCTGTCTTCGATTCGCCTCCAGCAGGCTTGATCACCCGGTGGTGATGCAGTGATTTTCTGGGTTGATGCACAGTTACCTCCGCAGCTTGCCCCATGGCTGCGTCATCGATTTGACATTGAATCGGTTGCTGTTCGTGACGTGGGATTGCGAGATGCAAGCGATCAGGAAATCTTTCAAGCGGCCCGCGACGCAAAGGCCATCGTCATCTCTAAAGACAGTGACTTTCGTGATCTACTCGAAAGGCTGGGCCCGCCTCCGCAAGTCGTCTGGATCACCTGCGGAAACACAACCAATCAGAAATTGATGGAATTGTTTGACACGTTGTTTTTGAAAGTCATCGCACTACTCCAAAGGGGCGAACCTCTCATCGAAATCGCATAAAGTTTAGTGCAGGACAACCTGTGCCACTTCATTCACCTTCGCCCCGCCGCCTCGCGTGCTTTCATCTTCTTATTCTGCTTGGACACCTGCACGATCGAGACGATGCCGCCCGCGAGCAATCCCAGTGAGACCGGCCAGCAGATGAGCATCAGCTTCGCCATGCCATCGGCTCCCTGACCATCGTGCATCGGCACCTTCATGCCCATCAGCACCGCCACCGCCCAGAGCGCGGGGATCAATGTGAGAATGCCAAACGTAATCAGGATCGGTGCGAAAACTGCCTGCATGCTCGCCGCGGGCTTGGCGGGCTTTGTGTTTCTCGTGCGGCTCGATGAGCCTGCGCTGCTTCGGCGCGGCGAGGCTGGCATGTCCTGCGACAAATCGATCGCCGCCGCTGCTGCAAAAACCTCCGGCTCATCTCCTGCTGCTGCTACTGCTCCTGCTCCTGCTCCTGCTACTGCTCCTGCTTCACTCACCGGCACCGGCCCGCCTGCTTCCATCGCCAATGCTGCCAGCGGATCGCCACCTTCAGCCGCGTCATCTTCGTGCTGTACCGCATACAACGCTTCCACCGCTTCATTGACCATCACCGGCGGCTCATCAACATCGCCCGCTTCCGCTTCAACCACATCATCAGCACCTTGAGCGAGAATATCCTCCTCATCGCGCGTCGATTCTTCTTCATCAATCGTGCCCACCACTTCCACCGCGCCGCTGCTCAGCGCTGGCACCGAAGCCTTGGCGGCCTCTTCGATCGCACCACTGCCACTGGATTTATTGGATGCGCCCAGCAGGTCGCTGAGCTGCGACGACTGGCTCTCCTGTGCTTTGGCCAGTTCGCTCAAGACATCATTTAGCTCATCATCATTCTGCTTGGCCATGGCGCTGCTCCATCATCGAACTTAAAAGTGTGTTGATATCACGGGGTCTTGCTTTCGGTGCATCATATCGAATGAACCGAAGGCTTCGAGATGAAAGTGCGATCAATGGCATCGATCTCTTCCTTCGTGCTCTTCCCCTTCTTCGTGTCCTTCGTGTTCTCTTGGATCAGCCGACAGATCCACGCCCACCAAGCGCCCTTCAACACAGCCACAACTCGCGTGAACTTTCGTACAATCCCGGCCGTCGAAACACACCCTCCAAAGGAGATGCGCCATCGAACATTTTGCCGACAGACTGCTTGCCGCGTGCAAGGAAAAAGGATCGCCCATCTGCATCGGGCTGGATCCCGTTTATGAAAAACTTCCCGAATCCGTGCGCAATGCCAACGATCTCAACGATCTGACCGCCCAGGATGCAAGCGAATTTGAACGGCGAGCACTGGCGATTCACGACTACTGCGCCAGTGTGATTGATGTGGTTGCCGACCTGGTGCCTTGCATCAAGTTGCAGTCGGCTTGCTTCGAGCGTTACCGCACCGTCGGCGTCGAGGTGTATCACGAACTCGTGCAGCAGGCCCGCGATGCCGGCCTGATCATCGTCGGCGACTGCAAGCGAGGCGACATCGGTATCTCCGCCGACCACTACGCTGCCGGTTGCCTCAGCGATGCTCCGCGTGAACAGATGAATAAAGATGAACCCGCCAGTGGCCCTGATGCGCTGACGATCAATGCGTACTTCGCAGCCGATGGCATTGATCCCTTCACGAAAGTTTGTGCATCGCAAAGCAAAGGCCTCTTCGCGCTGGTGCGCACCAGCAACCCCAGCGGCGATGCGATTCAAAGTCTGAAACTGGAAAACGGCGACACCGTGGCCGAAGCTGTGGCGAAGATCATCGCGCAGCTTGGCGCAGGCCCCGGCCTCATCGGCAAGAGTGGATACAGCGCGCTGGGCGCTGTCGTCGGCGCGACCAAGGCAGCCGATGCGAAGCGACTGCGCGAGCTGATGCCCCAGCAGATTTTTCTGGTGCCAGGCTTTGGCGCTCAAGGCGGCTCGGCTGACGATGTGAAGGCCTGCTTCAAACCCGATGGCAGCGGCGCCCTGATCACCGCCAGTCGCTCGGTGATCTTCGCTTATGAAAAGGACACGAGCGTGCCTTGGAAGAAGGCCATCGAAAAGGCGACGATCGCGATGAAGAAGGATGTCAATGCGGCGATCGGGATTTAATCCGCATTAACGCCATCGAAACCGCCCCGCCTGAAACTGCAATGATTCACTGCACCGATCCGGTTCCTGTTTGACTGCGTACCACTGCTGAGCGTGGGTCTCTTACTTCAGAGGATTTTTCCCGTGAAATACACACGATTCTTCTCGCTGATCATCGCCGCTGCTCTGACGCTTACCGCCCAGGCCAATGACAACTGGCCGCAGTTTCGCGGGCCTACCGGCCAAGGCCACAGCGACAGCACCGACCTGCCCACCAAGTGGAGCGAGAAGGAAAACGTCAAGTGGAAGACCGCCATCCATGGCAAAGGCTGGTCCACGCCCGTCATCTACGGCAACCAAATCTGGCTGACCACCTCGACCCCCGATGGCAAAGAAAACTCGGTGCTCTGTATCGATCGTGACTCCGGCAAGATCCTGCACGATCGCGTTGTCTTCACCAATGAAGTCGTCGAGCCGCTGGGCAATCCGCTCAATGCTTACGCATCGCCTTCGCCCACAATTGAGGATGGCCGCGTGTATGTGCACTTTGGCAGCTACGGCACCGCGTGCATTGACACCAAGACTTTCAAAAACATCTGGGAGCGCCGCGATCTGCCTTGCCGTCATTACCGCGGGCCTGGCTCTTCCGTAGTCATCTTCGAGAACATGCTCATCCTCTCGATGGATGGCGTGGATGTGCAGTATCTGACCGCTCTCGACAAAACAACCGGCAAGGACATCTGGCGCACCGATCGCACCACCGACTTCATGGACATCGATCCGAAAACGAAAAAGCCTAAAGCTGAAGGCGATTATCGCAAGGCTTACACCACGCCGATCATCGTCAAGACCGGCGGCAAGCTGCAACTGATCAGCCCCGGCGCCCGCGCTGCCTTCGCTTACGATCCGCACACCGGCAAGGAAATCTGGACCGCCACCTACCCCGGCTTCAGTAACGCCACCAGCGCGGTGGTGAAAGATAATGTCACTTACATCAGCACCGGCTTCGGCAAAACGGAAATGCTCGCCATCAAGACCGATGGCACCGGTGATGTGACGAACACGCATATTCTTTGGACTGTCAATCGCAACATGCCGCAGCAGCCTTCGTCGGTGATCGTGGGCGATCTGCTCTATCAAGTCAACGAAGGCGGCATCGCCACCTGTATCAACATCAAAGATGGCGCAGTCGCGTGGGTGCAGCGGCTCGGTGACGGCAAGGAGCAGTATTCATCGTCAGCGCTTTATGCGGATGGCAAGATTTATTTCTTTGGCCGAGAAGGCACGGGCACAGTGATTGATCCCGGCAGTGAATTCAAGATCATCGCCACGAACAAACTCGATGCAGGCATGATGGCGTCGCCGATTGTGGCGGGCAAGGCGATGTACCTGCGCACCAAGACGCATCTATATCGTGTCGAGAAGTGATGAGGCGGATGAGTAAAGCGAAAAAGCGGGAAAACGAAAAAGCGAAAAATTCGGAGGGTCCATGCACCCCCACTCTTTCATGCTGTTTTGTTTTTTCTGATTTTTCGCTTTCTCGCTTTCCTGCTTTCTCGCTTTTCCACCTCCTCGCTTTCCCTTTGCTTACCCCCTGCATTTCCGTCACAATCACTGCATGCTCAAACTGGCCACGCTCATCGACAATCCCGGGGAACCGCAAGCTGAGACGCGCTACCGTGACCCCAAGCATCTCAAGGACCTGGGCTACAACGGCCGCGTCATTTACGCCACCACCGGCCTCTCCGGACTCGAATCCCCTGAAAGCGTGGGCAGCGGCGAGATGCGCCGCTTTGTAGAGCAGCAGTTCGAGCGTGCCACGGCTTCCATCGACGCCGCAGTCAAAGCCGGCCTGGATATGTACATCACCTACGATGTGCTCGCCCTGCCCCAGCTTCTGGTGGATCGCGATATCACAGGCTTTTGCTGCAAGAATCGCCCCGATATGCTTTGCCCGGCAAGCGACATCGCGCTGGATCGCTGCGTCGCTGCCCTTCGCGCTCACTTGAACCGTTGGCCTCAGCTCACGGGTATTGTCCTGCGCTTTGGCGATAGTGATGCGGCTCGTCTTCCCTATCTGGTGGGCAACGATATTTATCAGCCGCACTGCCCAAGGTGCAGTCAGCTTGGCCGCGTCGATCGCATCGTGCGCGTGCTTCATCGCTTTCATGCGCTGGTCGTCGGCGAGTTCGGCAAGCGCCTCATCGCCCGCGCCTGGAACGTGCGGCCCAACGGCATGCACGACAGCGTCGATGTCTGCAATCGTCTCGCCCCGCAGCTCCCCGGCAAGGACAACCCCGCTGACGATCGCTTTGTCCTCTCCTTCAAATTCTCCGAAGCGGACTTCTGGCGTTATCAGAAATGGAATCCCGCCAGCCTCGTCTTTGGTGATCGCCCGATCATTTACGAACTGCAATGCCAGCGCGAATTCGAAGGCAAAGGCGGCATCCCCAACTGGCAGGTGCCGCTGTGGCGCGATGGCTACCCTGAAACCGCAGATGACAAAGGCGCTGCCGGCCTGGCCACCATCGCAAAAAAAATCAACCTCGTCGGACTCTGGGCCTGGGTGCGCGGCGGCGGCTGGGGCGGGCCGTTCATCAAAAACGAAACCTGGATCGATGCCAATGTCTTCGCTGTCCCGCAGCTCGCCGACCGCCCCGATGCTGATGCCGCCGAGCTTGCCGATGCGTGGATCAGTCAGCGGCTGGGCATCACCGATACCACGCTAGCTGCCGCGATTAAACAGGTGCTGCTCCACTCCCCCGCTGTCATCCTCGAAGGCTTTTACATCGGCCCGTTTGCGAAGATGCGAAACACGCCCTGGCACCCCAACGGCGATCTGATTCAAGATGATCTGATTGATGCGCAGGCTGCCTGGCGCATGGTGCAGCGCATGCCTGACTCGCAGCTTGATGAAGCGGTCGCGGAGAAAATGCGAGCCGTCGATCAGCTTGCAAAAGATCAGCAGACGCTGCACCACCTGATGACCGAAGACACGCGCACCGTGCTCGATCCGATGGTGAACACGCTGATTTATGCCGAGTCTCTTTTCCGAATGCTGGGCAACCTCCTCGCCGGCCTGACGGCTTACCGTCGCTACCTGAAAAAGAAAGACCCCAGCCACGCCGCCACTTGCAAGCAAAGACTACTCGCCTCGCAAAGCGACTGGACCCACCACACCCAGCGCTACGGCGCGCTGGCGGGCGCAGCAACTGCTTTCCGTGAGGCGAACTTCTGGGAACTAACGCAGCAGATTTTGGGGGAGCTGGGGTGAGTAGGCGGCGGATGCGGATCGCTGTTGCTCAGAGTGTGTATCAAGACCTCGGATTGATTCACATAGCCCCGGCCTTGGCCGGGGAGACGCTGCGTATACGTTTAATCACCCCGGCTAAAGCCTGATCTTTTCCCACATGCACGACCTAACAGGTGCGGGTCATTCCGCGCACCCCAAAGGGGTGAAATTCCAAAGCCCGGAGTCGCCCGTCTGCGGGCGCACTCCGGGAAACAGTGCGAGTATTTCATCCAACCCCGAAAGGGGTTGCACATTGCCGGATGGCGAAACGGTGCAACTCCTTCGGAGTTGATGCGCTCGCTGCATTCTTCCCGGAGTGCGCTGCAAAGCCAGCGACTCCGGGCTTTGGAATAAAACCCCTTCGGGGTGAAAACAGAGGCACGTACAAATTCCGATACGTGTGCGTCATCTTCTGCCTCGTTCCTTATTTCCTTATTTCCTTGCTTCCTGCTTTCCTAATAGACTGTCTTCTTGCGGTGGTTTAGCCGCACGATCCAATGGTCGCATTTGATTCACCGCACCGCTGCTGCCTACTGTGGTTTGTCGCTTGTTTACTTTTTCAATTCTAATTCATCATGGAGCCTTTGATGATGCGCATTCTTTTCACCGCCTTGCTCACCCTCACGCTACTCACTGGCTGCAAGCGGAATCCGCCTGCGGACTGGTCTTCGCCGCTGGGCGCTGCGTCTGTCACGATGGAAAGCGAGCGGTTCTGCACGCTGCTCGATAGCGATGAGCAGAGCTTTGATCAGACCGACATCGCGGGCAGCAAAGCCATCGTGCGCATAATCAATGATCGCCAGATCGCTGGCACCATCGAATCGATTGCCACCAAGCTCATCGATGACAAAAAGACCACCAGCGCCAGCGATTTGCAGGAGCAGCTCAAGCGCGACACGTGCAAGGCTTCGCTGGTCAACGGGCAGGATCAATCGCTAACCTCTGCTCAGATTTACGATCAGTGCTCGCCCAGCGTGCTCGTCTTCTCCGGCGTTTACAAGTGCGGCAAGTGCGCCCACTGGCATGCTGCCCCCGCCAGTGGTTTTGTCATCAGCGAAGATGGCGTTGCGGTGACGAACTTCCACGTCATGGAAAAAGGCAACAACGAAACTTTCGTCGCCATGACCATCGATGGCAAGGTCTATCCGGTGAAGGAAATTCTCGCTGCGAGCAAGTCGTTCGATCTGGCGATTGTGCAACTCGATTTGCCTGAGGGTATGAAGCTCAAGGCTCTGCCCATCGCCCCCACTGCCGCCATCGGCTCAGCCGTGACGCTCATCAGCCATCCTGACCGCCGGTTCTACACGCTCACCACCGGCAACGTTTCGCGCTACGACACCGCCAGCCGCGCCGGTGCCACCGTGCCCCAGATCACCATCACCGCTGACTACGCCCGAGGCTCCAGCGGCGCTCCCGTGCTCAACGACCAAGGCCAGGTCATCGCCATCGTCGCCAGCACACAGAGCGTGTACTACAGCACCGAAGGCGGCGTACAGAAAAATCTGCAAATGGTTTTCAAGCAGTGCATCCCTTCGGAAAATCTGCTGAAGATGATTGAGAGCAAGTGAGCGATAGGCAAGATCAACGAATGACGAGAGTATGAATCGCTCGAAATCTGATGGAAAATTCACTCGTTTCACTGACTAAATTTCTATCTGTCGCATGATTTCGCGCAATGGCAGTCGTAATGTTCCGCGACAAATGTTCTTCGTCCACTTAGTTTCAAGTCGATATGATAAGTGGTGTTTTTTCGTTGCCGAATTGAACACTTTTAGATCCTGCAAGTAAATTGCCAATAGTTCCCGCGAGACGCAAATATGGTTGAGAAGATAAGGGAATATGATTTTTCGCCAAACCCATCGACTCTTAACGGTGTCCGCAGAATTCAATACCTCGCTCAATTTGATACCATGAAATTGAACGGCAAGTGCAATCGCAATGTTTAGAATTTCCTTCGGACAGAGCGCCGCAATCATGAACGCATCTGCATCTCTCTCAAATGCTGGTCGTTTAAATGATCTTGGCGAATAACATTGAATTATTGATTTTTCGTTTGCGTGCAATAGAACATGGCCGACTTCATGCAACACTGAAGCGCGATAAAGCGGTTCGTATGCAAGTGTCCTTTCACATACCGCGATGGAGCGACTACCCGGCCTTGCAAAACCAAAAACGGGCGCTCCTGCCATCTTATCAAAGTGATTCAACGGCTCAATTTGCAAATTTATCCGCAGATAGTTCTCGACAAAGTCATCGACGTTGAAGCAGTAACTGCGCACCAGTGTTTCCGCCGCCACGACATCTTCACCGCTTTTCCAGCGATGGGTGCGCTTGTCAATCCGTAGCCGAGGCAGCAACTCGGCCACAGCATTCAGTGGACATTCGATGCGGTGGGATTTGAAATACTCTTTGATTTCACTTCTTGCTACTTCTGCCGCTACGTCCATGTGTTAGCACTCCAGATTGACCTACCATGGTCCGAAAAAAGTCAGGATTTTCAACTGCCTTCCTTGCAAGTGCGGCCTCAGTATCAGGCGTGATTGTGCCTATGAGTCCGCACCATTGATCCGCGTCACCTTCAAGAACGCCTGCCAAACGAACTAAAACTTCTTTTGGCGGCACATGGAGGTCGCGCTCGATTAGGCTCAGTAGCGCAGGCGAAATATCCGCTTTGGCAGCAGCCGCACGCAATGTAGTGGTGCCTCGAGTAGTGCGAATTATTTGTCCAATTGTGGGTGGCATTTAAGCGCATTAAACACGAGATGACTAGTGAAGTCAAGACAAATATTTATTCGTTTTAGTTGCGGTACTCCGCAGGGATCATTTCGCGAGATCAAGCAGAATGTTGATGCCGCGTTCGAGGGTGGCTTCGTTGCAGGCGTAGCTGATGCGGAAGTGG
>ENA-ORBV01005203-ORBV01005203.1-microbial-mat-metagenome-genome-assembly--contig:-NODE-5203-length-24179-cov-4.909717_pt1 | contig 24179 bp, 22 predicted proteins | sample MGYA00237777_ERZ505514 | MGnify/ENA primary metagenome ERZ505514 (study PRJEB26160, sample SAMN06269048) | microbial mat metagenome | isolation source: Oligotrophic lake microbial mat | place... | reverse complement strand
GGACATCTGCGTGCGCAGCGTCCGGCGTAGTAGCTTCGGGGGTGTTGGCTTCGGCGGCGGGCCAAGGGACCGGGTTAGAAAAGTCAGCGGGGTTCATTGCAGAAAGTTCAATCGACTCCCCATCATTCTGACACAGGTAATTGGGTTCGCGGTTGGAAGGTACCAGGAGAGGGGTTCTGGCTAAGGGGAACTGGGGTATCAGGGTAAAGTCCTGCGAACCGCAGGCCGATGGTGAGTCTGAGATCTAGATGCCCGATTCCGCCACTTTGCTCCGCTGTTTTCAATGGGTCGCCGCCTGGTGGCCGGTGCGCGCGCAGAGGGAGCGGCTGCGGCTGGCGAGCCTGAATTTGCAGATCGATGCGCAGTTGCGCGAGAATCGCACGCCAGAGGCGTTCTGGACGATTACCCGGTATCTGGAACTGACGCGGGAATTGGAGCAGGCCGGGCGGTTGATGGCGGGGCAGCGATTGGAAGTCACCTTACGCCAGGCGGAGTTGGCGTCGATTTTGTGTGAGAACGGGCGGCCGGACCAGGGCGGCCCGCTGCTGGATGAGTCGCTGCGGGATTTCCGCGCTTATTCCGGCGTGGCGGATGCGTTTCTGGGCGCTTGTTTGTTGAACCTGGGCGGAGCATTGCTGCGGGCGGGGCGCGCGGAGGAATCCGTCGGGTGGCTGGCGGAGGCGAAGGATCTGCGCTGCCGCCTGCATGGCGAGCAAAGCCAGGAGGCAGGCCAGTGCCACACGAACCTCGGGATCGCGTATCAGGAAATGGGCGAGTTGACGGAGGCCTTGGAAGAGCTGGAGCAAAGCGTGAGTATTCACGCGGCGCATAATGCGAAGGGCGAGGACTATGCGATTGCGCTCCATAATCTGGGGGCGCTGTTGATTTTGCTGGAGCGGCCGGGGGAAGCGCAAGCGGCGATTACGCGGGCGGCGATGCTGTTTGAGCAACGGGCGCATCCGTTGTTCCTGAACGCGCTTGACACATTGGCCGATGCGTATTCGGCGCAGGGGCGGGCGCGCGACGCTTACCTGGCCCGCGAGCGGGCATTGAGCCAACTACGGGACGAGCATCTACACACGGTATCGACGGCCGATTGGCTCCAGAAGCAGTCGCAGTTGCTGGACCAGATGAACCAGCGTGAGGAAGCGGCGCATTATCTTGAATGGGCAGAAGATGTGCGGCGGAAGGTGGCGTTCCGCATGGTGCTGAGGGACGCGGTGGCGACGGCGTAGCGATTTGGGTTCTGAGCGATTCCAGGCGGTAGTTACCAATCCGCCACACTGCCGTCGCGATGAAATGCGGGCATCATCACTTCCGGTTCCCAGGGATGCTTTGCGGCCTCGGCTTCGTTGATGTCGATGCCCAAGCCTGGGGCGGTGGGCGTGGTGACGGACCCCTGGTTCACATTGAATCCTCCGATGACGATGTCGTTGCGCCAAGGCACGTCGGCGCGCACGACCTCTTGAATCAGGTAATTCGGGGTGGCGAAGGCGACGTGGAGAGAACTCGCCGTGGACACGGGGCCTTGGGGATTGTGGCAGGCCATGGGGATGGAGTAGGTTTCGGCCATGGCGCCGATGCGGCGGGCCTCGCTGATGCCACCGCAGTGGGAGACGTCGGGTTGGATGATGGCGACGGCTCGCTTCTCGAGCAATTCACGAAACTCCCAGCGGCCGACAAGGCGTTCGCCGGTGGCGATGGGAAAGGGTAAGGCACGCGAAACCTCGACCAAAGCGTCAATGTGTTCCGGCCAGCAGGGCTCTTCGAACCAGTAGAGGTTGTAGTCGATCAGGAGGCGGCCGAACTGGATGGCGGCGGCGGAGGTGGTGCGGGCGTGGAGATCGAGCATGATGTCGATGCCATCGCCCACGGCGAGGCGCATCAGTTCGACGGCGCGGGCGGCTTTTTTGAGGGTGGCGGCCGATTCGATGTATTCGGCGATGGGCAGGGGCATGCACTTGAAGGCGGTATAGCCGCGGGCAACGCTTTCGAGGGCGAGTTCGGCGAAGGCTTCGGGCTCGCCGGTTTGGTACATGCCCTCGAGGCTGCCGCCGCCGAGGTGGTCATAGAGGCGCATCGAGTCGCGCACAGGGCCGCCGAGTAGCTCGCAGACCGGCTTGGCGACTTCCTTGCCTTTGATGTCCCAGAGGGCTTGGTCAATGCCGCTCATGGCGGAGAAGTTGGTAATGCCGCCGCGCCAGAAGTACTGGTGGTGCATGATCTGCCAGCAGTGCTCGACACGGCGGGGGTCCTGGCCGATGAGGAGGACGGCGAGGTCCTCGACGGCGCCGACGACGCCTTTGGTTTTCCATTCGAGGGTGGCTTCGCCCCAACCGTGGAGGCCGGCTTGGTCTGTTTCCACCTTGACGAGCACCCAGTTGCGCATGCGGGCATGGACGATCAGCGTCCGAATCGCAGTAATCTTCATGCTACTCAACATACAATAGAGTGGTGGAACCTCATCGGCTGGAACGCACCACGGAAGCCATCCGCGAAGTGCTGAGTGAAATGATAGCGCTCGAAATGGAAGACCCGCGCCTGGATGGCCTGGAAGTGGTGGAAGTGAAAGTGTCGCCGGACAAGCGGCACGCCTACGTGGCGATCAAGAGCCACGGCGGCATCATCGGGCCGGACACATTGTCGGCGCTCGAAGGGGCGCGCGCCTTTTTGAAGCGCGAATTGCAGCAGCGCCTCGAGATGCACCGGACGCCCGAATTGCATTTCGATACGACGGCGAATTTCGGCCCGCAGAAGCGCGTGGATAGTATCTTGAAGCGGATTCGCAAGGGCCGGCCGAAGGACGAACAGGAGAAGCCCGCTTGAATCGCCGCCACTTACTCGCGTTGCCCTGGGCCTTCATGAATGCGCAAACGCCGAAGAAACTGGTGAAGCCCGCCGCGCTGCAAGCGGGCGACGTGGTGGGGCTGATTACACCCGCTTCGAACGTGATGAATAACCCCGACTGGGCGCGGATTGAGCAATCGATGAAGGCGCTGGGCCTCGAAATCCGTTATGGCAAAAACATTCGGCGACGCGGTTATGTGGCCGGGACGATTGACGAGCGGTTGGCCGACTTACACGATATGTTCCGCGATCCCGCGGTAAAGGGTATCTTCTGCATCCGAGGCGGTTATGGCACGCCGCAGTTACTCGACCGCATCGATTACGACTTACTCAAGCGAAATCCCAAGGTCTTTGTTGGCTACAGCGACATTACGGCTTTGCACTTGGCCTTTCATCAGAAATTGGGTCTGGTGACCTTCCACGCGCCCACGGCCAACCACAAGTTCACGCCGTATACGATGGAACATTTTCGGAAGGCGATGTTTCTGGCGGAGCCGATCGGCAAGGTCACTAATCCGGCCGAGGGGCACACGTTGCGAGCCATCAAGGGCGGCACGGCGCGCGGGCGGATCTTCGCGGGCAACTTGTCGCTGATCTCGAATCTGATGGGGACGCCCTATGAGATCAACACCCGCGACAAGATCCTGCTGCTGGAGGACGTGGGCGAAGAGGCCTTCCGGATTGACCGCATGCTGACGCAACTGAAGCTGGCCGGCAAGCTGGACCGCATCGCCGGCGTGGTGTGGGGCGAGTGCGAAAAGTGTAAACCGACGCCGGGCGTCGAGGTGCCGCTGACCGAGCGCGAAGTGGTGGATCGCATTCTGGGCGGCCTGGGCGTACCGGTACTCTCTGGGCTCACGTTCGGCCACACCGACAATCAACTGACGCTGCCGCAAGGCGTGATGGCGACGCTGGATGCGACGGCCGGCACGCTGACGCTCGAAGAATCCGCGCTTACGACCCGGTAAGGTACCCTGGAAGATAGCCCTCATGCCTGAAATCTCGATCACTCTGCCGGACGGCAGCCAAAAATCCATGCCCGCTGGTTCGCGGCCGCTCGACGTCGCGCTGGCGATTTCGAAGCGCTTGGCCGATGATTGCATCACCGCCAAGGTCAACGGCGACCTGTGGGATCTGACGCGGCCCTTTGAGGGCGACGCGACGCTGCAATTGCTGACCACGAAGGACCCCGAGTCCTTGGACGTGTACCGTCACTCGACTGCCCACTTGCTTGCCGCCGCCGTGCTGGAGCTGTACCCCGAAACGAAGCTCGGGATTGGACCGTTCATTGAGAACGGCTTCTACTACGACTTTGACCGCGCGACGCCGTTTACGCCCGATGACCTCGAAAAGATCGAGAAGAAAATGTGGGAGATCCAGGCGCGCAACCTCACCTACGACCGGGTCTACACGGAGAAGGAAGAGGGCCTCGTCAAGTATGCGCACGAGCCGATGAAGGTGGAGTTGATCACCGAGCGGGCGGGCGCAATCTTTTCGGAATACACGCTGGGGCCCACTTTTATTGATTTTTGCCGCGGTCCGCACTTGCCGTCGACGGCGAAGATTAAAGCATTTAAGCTGTTGAATGTTTCGGGCGCTTATTGGAAAGGCGACGAGAAGCGGCAGCAATTGCAGCGCGTCTACGCCACCGCCTGGTTCACGAAGAAGGAGCAGGATGAGTTCCTGCTGCGGATTGAAGAGGCCAAGAAGCGCGACCATCGCAAACTGGGCAAAGAGCTGGACCTGATCTCGATTCAAGAGCTCGCCGGCCCCGGCCTGATTTTCTTTCACCCCAAGGGCGGCATCATCCGCAAGGCGCTGGAGGACTGGATGCGCGACCAGTATTTGGCGCGCGGTTACTCGCTGGTCTACACGCCGCACGTGGCGCGGCTCGAGCTATGGAAGACGTCCGGACACGCTAATTTCTACGCCGACAATATGTTCGTGCCGATGGAATTGGACGATGCGACTTATCAGCTGAAGCCGATGAATTGCCCATTCCATATTTTGATTTATGCGGACCGGCAAAAGAGCTATCGCGACCTGCCGGTGCGGTTAGGCGAATTGGGTACGGTGTATCGCTACGAGCGCAGTGGCACCTTGCATGGCCTGTTGCGCGTCCGCGGCTTCTGCCAGGATGACGCCCATATCTTCTGCCGGCCGGACCAGGCCGAGGACGAAGTGGTGGCTTGCCTAGAGTTCGCCCGCGACACGCTGACGACGTTCGGCTTCACGGAATACGAAGCCGAAATCTCTACCTGGGATGGCGGCGCATCGGGCAAGTATGACGGCGAGCCAGCCCAGTGGGAATTGGCCGAAAACGCTTTGAAAAGCGCCTGTGAGAAGGTCGGTTTGAAGGCGAAGGTGATTGCGGACGAAGCGGCTTTCTATGGGCCGAAGATCGACATAAAGTTAGTCGACGCCATTGGCCGTAAGTGGCAGCTATCCACGGTGCAGTTCGACTTCACGTTGCCGCGTCGCTTTGGCCTCGAATATGTGGGCGAGGACAATAAGAAGCACCAACCGTTGATGGTGCATCGGGCCTTGTTTGGCTCGGTGGAGCGCTTCTTTGGCATTCTCGTCGAACATTACGCGGGCGCGTTCCCGATGTGGCTGGCGCCGGTGCAGGTGGTAGTTTGCCCGATTACGGATCGGCAGAACGAGTTCGCTTATGGGTTGGCCAAGCAATTGAAGGACGCGGGCATGCGGGTGGAAGTAGACGACCGCAGCGAGAAGGTGAATCTCAAGATTCGCGATGGCGAAATGCAGAAGATTCCGTTCATGCTGGTGGTGGGCGGGCGCGAAGCCGAGGCGGGCAATGTGAGCGTGCGGCAGCGGAAGACCGGTGACCAGGGGGTGGTGCCGATCGCCGAGTTTATGGCGCGGGCGAAGCATTTGATCGATACGAAGTCCTCGGTGGATTAGTTTTGGGGGACAGGCCAGGAGGCCTGTCTTACTCGCATGACTTTACTCGCGCTCATGCTTACGGTTGGTGGCTCGGTCTATCTGATCCTGAGCTTGATGGCGGCGCGACGTTACCTGGCGGTTCCCGTGGGCAAGCCGGCGAGGTTGGCGATCAGCATCCTGAAGCCGCTGGCCGGGGCGGACCTGGGCCTCGAAGAGAATCTGCGGAGTTTCTTCGAGCAAGACTACGCGGGAGACTTCGAGATTCTTTTCGCCACGCGCACCGCGGCCGACCCTTCGCTGCCGATCGTGCGGAAGCTGCAGGCGGAGTTTCCGGGCGTGAAGACTCAGTTGCTCGAAGTCGGCGAGCCGCCTTATGCAAATGCCAAGGTTTGGAGCTTGGAGCATCTGGTGAGCGCTGCCCGCCATGATGTCCTCGCCATGGCCGACTCGGACATCCGCGTTTCCCCCGATTTTCTCTCAACCGTCGCGGTAGAGTTCGCCGACCCGGCGGTCGACCTCGCGACGTGCCCCTATCGCGCCGTAGGTGGCCCCAGCCTTTGGAGTCAACTCGAAGCCGCTGGGCTCAACACTGAGTTCATCGGTGGATTGTTGGTGGCGCGAATGCTGGAAGGCGTGCGCTTTGCGGTGGGCCCGACGATTGTGGCCCGGCGCGCGGTGCTCGCGGCGATCGGCGGCTTCCCTGCCCTGAGCCGTTACCTCGCCGAGGACTTCGTGATGGGCCGATGGGCCGCCGAAAAGGGCTTTGGCGTCATCCTATCGCGCTATACGATTGAGCATCGCATCGGCAGTGAACCCGCGGCCAAGAACTTCGCCCATCGGCTGCGCTGGAATCGAAGCACGCGAAGGTCGCGGCCGGCGGGCTATATCGGGCAGGTGTTTATGAATCCCTTGCCTTGGGCCTGTTGGCTGGCGTTTACCGCGTGGTGGCCGGTGGCGGCCGGGGCTATCTTGCTGCGGATCCTGGCGGGAGCTTACTTGGCACGCCGTGTCCTGCGTGGCCGCTGGAGTTGGCTGACGCTGCCGCAGGATTTCCTGAGCTTGGTGTTTTGGGGGCTAGGATTCTTCGGCAACACGATCGCCTGGCGGGATCGGCGATATCGGCTGCATGCGGATGGGACTTTTACTTTGGTGAAGCCCTAGGGTTGAATCGTTCTCATTCGACTCGAATTACCTGACCCGGCTCGACCGACTCCATGGCGGCAAGGCACGGTTCGACCAGCAGCAACAAGTCATTAAGGCGGTTCGACTTGGCAAGTACAATGCAACACCGGCTGACTCCGCCAGCGAAAGCAAGTGCCCATTCTTCTTGCCGGCGAATCCCCCCTCGGGCATGGTTCGGCAGTCATGGTTAGGGAGGGCACGCTTGAGTTTCCGCGGGACGCATTCGTCCAGCAGAACTCTCATGCCAACTGGCCAACGACAAGCGAGGTGGCGAATTCAAGCGCGGCGATCGCGGCATCCTTGGAGACAGTGGGGAAATCATCGAGGAATTCATCGATCGTCTGGCCGCCTTCGAGGTAGTCCAATAGGGCCTGGAAAGGAACACGTGTTCCCCGAAAAACCGGCGTTCCATCGAGAATATCTCGGTCCTTTCCGATGATCTCGTTTGATTGCATGTCTTTGTCCTTTAGGTCACCTTTTCAATGCTTCCGTTTCTATTCGCAGCCGCAGGCGGCTGTACTCCGCCGGATTATCGCGGGTGGGTGACGGACGATTTCCATTCGGCCACAACAACGGGTAGATCCGCCTCAACGACCCAAGGTGAGATCGTCGCAGGCAAAGGCCAGCGCAATCCCCGGCAGGATCGGATTGCCTCCGGAATCAAGCCAAGGGCTGCACGCGGCTAGACCCGCGATGCCTGGCACCACCACGAACATCATGCCACTGACGGCGGACTTGGCCGGCCAGCGGGCGCGTTCGGTCCACGCTGGGGTGGCTTCGTAGAGTCCGGCGACCGACATGGTGTGGAGCACGGCGGCCACGTCGGGCTCCTCCGCGCGGCGGGCCAGGACCTGAGCGAGCCTCGCCACCTCACGGGCGCTGGCCCGCAGGCAACAGAGCCGGAAGTAGGTCTCAAACACGCCTTGGCTGGTGGGGATCGCCGCGGCCTGTTCGAGTTCGGTGATCAACGCACGATTAGAGGGGTCGGCATCGGGCGTCAAAATGTCGGCGAGGCAGTCCTGGTCGAGATCGAAGGCGGCGGGAGTGAGGCTACCCAACCACTGCCGGAAGCCTTCGGCACGGGCGGCGGGATCCTGGCCGGGCAGCAACGAGGAGAGCACCATGGCGCCGCTGTTGATCATGGCATTGCGCGGGCGGCCGCCATCGAGCTGCAACTGTTCCAGCGAATAGTAAGGGAGCGCGCTCGGCTCCCGGCCCACCCGCCGCCAGACCTCGTCCGCGCCCCAGAGTTCCAGGATGCGAAGGAGGAGAAAGGGCTTCACGGCGCTCATCATGGTAAACGGCGTATCCACGTCGCCGGCGCTAGCCTCGGTATCGAGCCCAATCAGGCAGATACCGTCGGCGGGGCAGACGCCGGGAGCGTCCATACAATGGAGTTCGCGATCGTATTGCGCCATCGCCGCATGACCGGCGCGAAGGGTTTGTTCGAGTTGGAGGTCGCGCTGAATCAGGCCCGCGGCCTGACGCGCAAGGGATCTTCGCACCGCGGCCGTTCGTCGCCCGGGGCGGAGGGCTGGCCCTGCTGCCGCAGCAGGGCGCGCAATGCTTCGTTCATCGATTGGCCGCGAAAGGCGGCCGCCAAGTCGGCCTCAAGTTCCACGTTGACGGTCACCTTGCAGTTGCGCGGCGAGACGTCGGCCGCGGTGGCCAGATGGCGGGCCGGGCGGGTGGCGCTTTTGATACGACGAGGGTCAAAGTCGAAATCAGGGTCCAGTCCAGCGGGGGGCGCATCGGCGACGCGGGCATGGAGCAGGCGGAGGCGGCCGTCGGCGGTTTCAGTGAACACGGTGTAGAGCAGTCCGCGGGCGGTGTGGCCGATCAGGCTGAGGCGCTGACGGCGTTCATCCCAGAATTCCACCGCCTTGGGGTCGAGAAAAGTATGCACGGCCTCCGTGAAACGGACCCCGTAACGGGCCAGATTCCTGGACGCGGACTCTTCACTCCACTCGAACACCACGCGCCCATTATAGCTACGCTAAGTGCTGCCAAGCCAAGGTGTTAACGGAAAATTACACTGCCTTCTTGATCTGCTTCAGTGCTTCGGCCTCCGGGAGGCCTTTGTAGTAAGGGTCCAGCGGATAGCAGCCCGAGATGATGCCGTTGCGCGGGGCAGTGGTGCAATCGGAGAAGGTGCGGCAGATGAGCTTCTTCTGCATTTGGCCGTCGCGCAGAGTGTCGTGCGGCAAGGTGGGGTAGCTCAGCACCATGCGGCCCAGGCCGACGCAATCGGTCCAACCCTCGCGCACGGCCCATTGGGCAATATGGGGCAGATAGTCCTGAAAGTAAGTGTAGGCGCTGCCGGCCAATACCATCCCCGGGAACTTACTTTTGAGCGCGGCCGTCGCTTCCATTTGGCGCGCGCAGCCGACCAGTGGATCTTCGGGAGGCTGATAGCCATCGGAGGGCGGAAATAGGGCGGGGCGCTGAATGTGGGGGTTGTAATAAGGGCTGCCGGCAGTCACATTTACCATGCGAATGCCGAGATTCTGGAGTAAGTGCAAAAACTGTTCGGCTTCGGCTAAGTTATAAGCCGTGGGATGGTTTTCATCGACGGAAAAGCCGTATCGATAGGGTAAGTCAGCGGCTTCCGGAATGCCGGGCCCGAGTTTCTTCCCGTCCGATTGCGAAGGATCGGGTTTGAAAGGCACAAAGTCAAAGGCCGACCAGCGCACGCCGATCTTCAGCGTGGTGGCGGCGCGAATACCGGCCACAATATCGCGCAGGAAACGAGTGCGATTCTCAAAGGAGCCGCCGTAAGGGCCGGGGCGGGTATGAGCACTTAAGAATTCGTGGCCCAAGTAGCCATGGCAATGCTTCACGTCGACAAAGTGGGCGCCGCAGCTTTTGGCAATTTTAGCGGCGGAGACAAAGCGGTCAATCAAGGCGGCGATGTAATCATCGGTCATCACCGGATAGTCGTCGGCGAGCTTGAATTTTCGGTTGAGTACCGGATGCGGATACAGAATCCGGGGCTGCATCTGGGTCTTACTTTCGGGCTTCGAGAAACGGCCCGAGTGAGTAAGTTGAAAACCGATGAGTAAGTCGTCGGCGGAGCCCACTTCCTGACGGTGGGTTTCGACGCAGGTTTCGACTAAACGCGCCAGCCCGTCGCGCGTAGAGTCTTCGATGATCAGCTGGTTCGGATTGGCGCGCGCCTCCGGCACCACGGCCATCGCTTCCCCGCCCCAAATCCACTTGGCGCCGGAGCGGCCGAAGTTCCGCCAGCGCCGGAAGACGAGTTCCGACGGCTGACCATTGGTTTCGGCGTCCCACCCTTCCATGGGATGAATCATCCAGCGGTTGCCGACGCGAAAGCCGTCGACGTCAATGGGTTGGGCCATCGGCGAATCGGGCGCGGCCAGCACGCTTTCGTCGCAGCCGATCTTGAGACCCAAGGCCGTGAGGCGGGCGCGGAAGTCGGGCACGCTCTTAAACGAAGCAATACGGGGATATGACACTAGTTCTTATCGTACGACGAGGCGAATCCAGGCCGGTAACTGCTCCAGCAAGTCGTGCATTACGCGCGCCGTGCCGCTCGCAAAAACTCCCAGGTTGCCATACGCTTCGCCACCGGCTTTCTCGCTTACCAGATCGCTGACGCCACGCAGGGCGATGAGCCGGACGCCATTGCGGCGCGCCACATAAGCGATCGCGGCCGTCTCCCAATCGACGGCCGTCGCCTGGTAACGCTGCACCAACTGCGGGATTTGTTCCGGGGCCAAGTCACGGTCGGCGGAGATCAGCAGGCCCTTCCGGACGCCCCCCGGCAACTCCGCGGGCAAGAAGTTGAGGTCCAGCTTAGTGGTGTAGTGGTTAATCGCCTCCTGCGAGTCGCCCATCATCTCGACGATGTCGTAGACCAGGGTGCGCTCCACCAGAATAGTGGCGAAGCGCTCGATGCGCCCTTCCATGCCACCGCACGTACCCAGGTTCAGCACGACTCGCGGCTTCCAGCGAGTGAGCGCATACTGGGTCGAACCCGCCGCTGCCACCTTGCCCCAACCGCCGTGCAGAAAGCGCACGCGCTCGCCGGCGATCGACTTCTCAAAGGTCTCGCCATAGGGGGTCTTCTCAATCCGCTCGTTCGGCCAACGCTTCAGCACCTCACGCCATTCGGCATCGGCGGAGATCAGCACGACGACGGGGGCCGCCTGTAGGGTGAGAGCGAACAGAAAAAGAAGCAGCTTCATAAAGGCTGTTGTTGCGTCATGCAATGCAGGGTACCGAGGCCGAGCACCAGGTCGAGACAGTGGATGCCGCGCACTTCGCGATCGGGAAACAGCCGGGCGAGAGTGTTCAGCGCGATCCGGTCAGAGGGGTCGTTGAAGGTGGGCACCAGCACCAGTTGATTGGCGATGTAGAAATTGGCGTAGGAGGCCGGCAGCCTTTGGCCATCGAAGTAGATGGCCTGCGGCATGGGCAGTTTCACGATGTTCAGCGGCACTTCGCGCTCGTTGGCCATCAGCTTCAGGATCTGATAATTCTCCTTGAGCGGCTCGTAGTTGGCATCGGTGCGGTCGTCTTCGCTCGCCACGACGATGGTGGTGGGATTCACAAAGCGCGCCAAGTCGTCCACGTGGCCATGGGTATCGTCGCCGGCGATGCCATTGCGCAGCCACAGGACGTTGGTGGCGGCCAGATAGTTGCGCAGGACACGTTCGATGTCCGCGCGAGTCAGACCGGGGTTGCGCGCCTGGATCGGGCTGAGCAAGCACTCCTCGGTGGTGAGCAACGAGCCACGCCCGTTCACATCGATCGACCCGCCTTCGAGCACGATGCGCCGGCCGTCGAGCTCGGGCTTCCACGCGCGCATCTGTTGGTGCGCGGCAATGGCGGCGGGCAAGGCGTCATCGGCCTGCCAGTTGTCGTATTTAGACCAGCCGTTAAAGTGCCAGTCGGTGACGCCCACTTCCCCGCCGCGGCTCTTCACAAAGATGGGGCAGGAATCACGCGTCCAACTGCGATTCGTCGGCTGGATGACGAACTCCACTTGCGGCATGAAAGCGCCGGCCCGCTCGCAGACTTTGCGCGCCTTCTCTTGCAGCACCTCGTCTTTTACCAGAATGAAGACGCGCTCGTAGTAGGTTAAGTGCCGGACGAAGTCGCCATAGACCCAGGCCACGGGCTTAAACTTTCCCGGCCAATCGGAGCGTTCATGCGGCCAGGCGAGCCAGGTGGCATAGTGCGGTTCCCATTCGGCCGGCATGCGGAAGCCGCGGCGTCGCGGCGTGTCGATTTGGGCCATGGCCTAGACGCCCCATCGATTGGTCAAGCCGCCGTAATGGTCGATGCGACGATCGCGGAAGAAGGGCCAGTTGCGGCGCACCTCTTCGCTCCAGGCGGGGTTCACTTCCTGCACGAGAATCTCCTCGTGGGAGTCAGAACCTTCGGCGAGAAGCTTGCCGAAAGGGTCGGCCAGGAAGCTGTTCCCCCAAAACTCGAGGCCGCTCTTCTCGTTGGGATCAGTGGGATCTTTCGGCCGCGGACCCTCATAGCCCACGCGATTCACCGCCGCGACGTAAAGGCCATTGGCGATGGCGTGCGAGCGCTGAATGGTGCGCCAGGCGTCCAATTGCCCCGGGCCATACTGGGCCTTCTCCGCCGGATGCCAGCCGATGGCGGTCGGATAGAAAAGAATGTTGGCGCCTTGCATGGCGGTTAAGCGGGCGGCCTCCGGATACCATTGGTCCCAACAGACCAACACGCCGAGGCGGCCGAACTCGGTGTCGAAATTCTTGAAGCCCAGGTCACCGGGCGTGAAGTAGAACTTCTCGAAGAACAAGGGATCGTCCGGGATGTGCATTTTGCGGTAAAGCCCCAGCAGGTCGCCATTCGAGCCCAGAATCGCCGCGGTGTTGTGATAGAGGCCGGGGGCGCGGCGCTCAAACAAGGAGGCGATGATCACCACGCGATGCTCGCGCGCCAATCGGCCCAGACGATCCGTGGTGTCGCCCGGCACGGGCTCGGCCAGATCGAAGAGTTCGGCCTTTTCTTCGCGGCAAAAATATTGAGACCGGTAGAGTTCGGGCAGGCAAATGACCTGGGCTCCGGCTTGGGCCGCTTCTCGGATCTTCTGTTCCGCTTTCTCCTGGTTCTCGCGCGGGTCCTGGGTGCAGGACATTTGCACGAGTCCGATGCGGAAAGGTTTCGGGTTGCTCATTTCGTATCATTGTCGCTCACCCGCCGTGTCCGCGGGCCAAGGCAAGCTACTTCTTGTAACTCAGGGAAAGTCCCCGGGCGCTGCCGCGGAAGAACTCGGTGCGGATCGCGGGGTCACTTTTGATCCTGGCGAGAAACTCTTTGAGGTCGTGGGCGTTCGAAACCATATTGTGCGCGGCAATCACGCCGCCCTTACGCACTTTGGGAAGCACCAGTTCGTAGTAGCGCAGATAGTCGCTCTTGATCGCGTCGATCAGCACCAGGTCAAACGGCCCTTCGAGCAACGGCACCGCCTCCAGAGCATCGGCCAACCGGGCGTCGACAAGGCTCTCGAATCCGGTGGCCGCCAAGTGTCGCCGGGCGATCGCCTGATGGCCCTCGTGAATCTCGAGCGTCGTCAACCGCCCGTCGGTCTTGCGCAGGGCCATGGCGAGCCAAAGTGCGGAATCGCGCTGGCCAGGCTCAATCAAGCGGGGAAGGTACGAGCGGATTTCTTCATCGGTCATCGAACGACTCTGAGCCGCCGCGACTGAGCTCAAAATCAGCAGCCATCCCGTCAAGTACACCGTGTTCGTCTCCAGACTCTTATTGGAGCGCAATCTGAGACGAAAGTTGTAAACAATTGAGCCGGCCCCGCGAGGATTTACGCGTCCTTCAAAAGGAGCCATCATAGAAACATGAGAATACTGAATATTGCACTCGCCCTGGCCGCCGGAGCCTTCGCCCAGACCCCCGAGTATCTTCCCCTGCAGGTCGGCAACCAATGGATCTACCGGACAACCAACGCGCTACAGCAAGTGGTCTCCGTCGCCCGCAAACAAGTAGTAAACGGCAACAGTTACGCCGTCCTCGCCGGTTTCGGCGGCGAGGCCTGGCTACGGCAGACCGAGGACGGCGTGCTCGTCATTTACGACCCGATCGCCCGCACTGAGCGGCCCTACCTCAACTTTGTGGCCCCGGAAGGGCGAGGCTTTGCGACTTCAATTCATCCTTGTAACACCATGGGCCAGATGGAAAGCCGCAGTTTCAAGGGCACTTTTCCGCTGGGCGAGTTTAACGGCGTGGCTAGTATTCGCTACGGGGGACTTACCTGCGCCGACGCCGGACTTACCGCGGAATTCTATCTGCCTTACATCGGCCTCTTGCGCCGGACGGAAATTACCATCGCCGGCCCGCGCACTTACGAACTTACTTACGCCCGCATCAACGGCACCGTGATGATCGCCACCGCCGAAACCACCTTCGCACTGACGACGGACAAATCCGTCTATCTAACCAGTAACGCCATCGCCCCCACCGTCTTCGCCCGCATGACCCTACGCTCCGATGACGACTTAGTGCTCGAGTTTACCAGCGGCCAGCAAATCGAGTACCAGCTCTCCGACCGTACGGGGAAAGTCGTCTTCACCTGGAGCGCATCGCGAAGTTTCGTGCAAGGCTCGCAAACGCTCAGGATCAACAAGGAACAGAATTGGGCGGAACTGATTCCGCTGCGCGACGCCGACGGCAAGCCGCTGCCGCCTGGACGCTACATCCTGGATGGCTTCGTGACCACGACGGGCGGCCCACGCTACCGGGGCGTGGTCGCGATTGACTTGGCCGAGGCTCGCGCCACCCCATAAGGGTAGGGTTGATCGAAGCCCTTGGCGTCCCACCAGAGAATGCGATTGAGAATATCCGAGGGCACGTCGTCCAGATCGTTCCAGTTCATCTTCGCGGACTCCACCGCCGCCCAACGTTCCCGTCCGGCCAAAGCCTTCACCGGCGGATTCATGTCGTCCAGCTTCACGCCCGGCGTGATCGCGCGGTAAGGCTCTAAGTTGGCTTGCGGAACGAAGACACTGTTCATCGCCCGAGCATTGGCGAGAAAGCGAGTTCTCGGCGTAAGGCCAAAGATATCCTGCATGGTGCGGACTAAATTGAGGTGGGTGTAGTAATTGGAGTCGAGCGCCTGGCGGCGGATGTGCGGCCCGATCGCCAGCGCGACCGTGCGGCGCCCGCTAACGTGGTCGACGCCGTCCTGGGCGTCATCTTCCACGACTAAAATCAGGCTTTTGGCCCATAGTTTCGACTTACTAATTTTCTCCACCATCTTACCCAAAGCTAAGTCGTTGTCGGCCACCATGGAGCGCGGCCGCGGCGCATCCGGATTGCGGCCCTCGGTATGGTCGCTGGTCATGGTGATGATCGCTAAGTTGGGCGTGGTGCCGTTCTTTTCCCAGTCGTCCAGCCGTTCGCTAAAGGCGGCGGCGCGAATCTGGTCCGGCACCTTCATGGACGAAGGCGGAAACTTTTCGTCGAAGATCGGCCGCAACGCGGGCACCACGCAGCGCGACCCCGTCACCTGCTTCCAGGTGCCGGCCTGATAGTGACGCCAATACTCCTGCCACTTTAACATGTCGGTCTCGTTGATATCCTTCATCAAGCCATCCGGCCCCGGCGTGGCCGGCTCGGACACCGGACCCAGGAGCCGCACCTTTATCGGGCGCCGGGCGTCCTGCCAGAAAAAGCCGGCGGGCGAGACGGTAAGCGAATCGCCCATATTCCAGGCGTAACCGCGCGGCGCGGCCTGCAGGGCGCGCTCCGTGTGGTCCGAAACGAAGCCCATCATCAGCCATTGGTGGCCCTCGAAACTGATCGCGCCGCTCGAATAGAAGTTATCGAGTAAGACGTACTTCTCGGCCAGGGCATGATGATTTGGAGTTACTTCTTTTCCGTACATGAGTAACTTCTCGTCGCGGTTGCCTTTCGGAATATCGGAGAAGACCTGATCGTAAGTGCGGTTCTCCTTGATGATAAAGAAAACATGTTCAATTCCCAGACGCGACAAATCTTTCACGCCGCCCTGAGGAGTAAATCTCGGCCGTACTGACCACGCCACTTCGCGCGCACCCGCCTGTAACTGTGCGGCCGGTGGATCGGGTACGGAGGAGAGCGAGCCCTGATAAACCCGGCTATTGTGCCCACCGCTGGCCGATTCATCATTGCCCAAGCCCTTGACACTGGCAATCTGCAACGTGCCCGCGCCATCGACGCGGACGGCCGTGGGAAACCAACCCGTAGGCACCTTACCCGCCAACTGCCACTTACCGTTTTCGGCCGACAAGACGGCGACCGCATTCTCGCCGCCGCAAGCGACATAGAGTCGCTTACCGTCGGCGCGATAGGCCAACGAATTCGGCAGCAAGCCCGCCAGGCGGTTCGCCGGGTCGAGCCCGAAAACCGTCACCGCCAGCGTCTTAGTATCGACGAAGGAGAGCGTATCCCCATGCGCATTGGCCACAGCCAAGGTTCGGCCGTCGGGACTGAGGGCGATCCCGGCCGGCGCGAGGCCCACGGGAAAGGACTTCGCCACGCCGGTAGCCGTCTCGAATACCTGCACGGTGCCGGCCAGCACCGAACCCTGCTCGTCCACTGGCAAAGGCACGTCGCCACTCAAGGCCTGCTTCGCCTCGGCGCGTAGTGCGCCGCCCCGGTTGGATACATAGAGCCGCCCGCCGGCCGCGTCCAACACCAAGGCAAACGGCGCAAGATCGGTTTTCCATCGCGCCGTCACCCGCTTGCTCTTAGGATCCACCAGCGCGATCTCATTCGAATGATGCATCGCGGCAAAGAGCTGGCCCCCATCGCGCGAAAAGATAAGCCCCGTCGGAATCGGATGGCCCGGCAGGCTGATGCGTTCCAGAGTGCCCAGCTTTCCGTCTACGGCATAAGGTATCCGCAACAAGGCGTCAGGCCCGGTGCGCGTCGCTTCGCTGGCCCAGATCTCGCGGGTCTGCGGCCGGAAGCAGATGCCCACATAGGAAGTCGTCTTGGTAGCCACCCGGCTAATCTCGCGGCCCGTGGCGAGGTCTATCGTCACGACGCTTGTTCCATTCAGCAAGGCGGCGAAGGTGCCCGTGGGGTCGATGGCCAAGTCCGCCGGTCGGCCCTCGATCTCTGCCCGCGCTCGCCACGGCCGCACCAACTGGGCCGAAGCCACCAGATAGGCGTCATTGGCTTGACGCCCAGCCAACGCCGCGGTAGGCAGAATCGCGGAAAGGTCGGGTTGTTTTACCGCGGTCAAGACGGTGGCGGAGAACGCGAGCAAAAGAAGCCATTTTCTAGAGGACATCAGGTGCCAGCTTAGCAAAGTGGCGATGAACATCCGATGAAGACCTAGCGCGAGACAGTGACCCGCACGACGCCTATAGCTAGGGGAAGGCTTCGTCGCTTCGCCTTCGTCACGCGGCAACCTTCGCCACCTTTGGCACGCCGAGGCTGGCCTTCCCCCGCAGAAAGATCCAGCGGCCCAGACCCAGCATGACCCCCGCGCCGCCCCAAATCTTGCCCTCGTACAACCAGACGTTGCCCACATCGTCGGTCGGCACCGCCGTAAATAGAAGGGCCAGGAAAGTAACCAGCATGCCGCTGACGGGCGCAATGCGCAACCCCGCCTTCCAGCCACTGCCGAAGATGTAGAAGTACGGGACGAACGAACAAAGCACCATCATCGACACTAACTCTTGGTAGGCGGCGCGCATCGTATCGCCCAACTGCATTGCGAGCAGGAGCGCGGTGCCGACGCCGGCCAGCGCGAACATCGACACGTGCGGTGTCCGCCAGCGCGGATGCACCCGGGCGAAGACTTCCGGCAGCAAGCCATCCTTGGCCGCCGCATAAGACAGCCGCGCTGTCCCCGCGCCCAAGCCGCCGAATTGACCCAGCACCGTCAACATCGACAAGCCGGCAAACACGAGCCCCAGCCAGGCGCCGGCCACTTGCCCCACCTGCACGATTCCGTAGAGGTCGCTGATCTCCGACGGCTGGCGCAGTACGACCATCGCCAGCGTGGCGGCGCTATAGAATAGCACCGCCAGCAGTGCTGCCGCCCAGCCTGCCCGCCGGATGGTGCGCTCCGGATCGCGAATCTCGCCACCCATCATCCCCAGCAATTCGAGCCCACTCAGGGCAAAGGCGATCTGCGACCAGAAGCTCAACGTCCTCCACCCGAGGGAAGGAGCCAACTGCAAAGGCGTCGCCGACCCCTGCCGCCCGTAGAACACCAAGCCGGTCCCCAACAGCAGCAGCACCATCAGCCACGTGGCGATGCCGCCCACATTCTGGTTCCAGCGTCCCACGCGCACTCCCAAAATGTTGATGCCCATCCCGACCCAAATCGCGATCACCGAGGCTCCCACGATCAGGGTCCGGTTTTGCACCAGCGCGGGATCGATGGCGTAGGCCCCGATGCTCATGTAGGCGATCGCGGCGTTAGGAAACCAACTCGCGATGCCCACCCAATAAAGCCAGAAGGCCAGAAAACCGTGCCATTCGCCGAAGTCCTCGCGGGCCCAGACGTATTGCCCCCCGGCTTGAGGACGCCGCCCCGCCAGCAGGCCAATGCACTGCGCCATCGGCACCACAAAGAACAATCCCGCGACCAGGAACAACGTTACTGACCCTGGCCCGGCATGCGCCGCCAGCGCCAACCAACGGGTGCCGACGATGCAGGCCACACCCAGCAACGTGACGTCGCGCAAACCTAGCATGCGGTGCAATCCGGAATCGTTCATGTCTTGGGAGCCTACCAGTGTATCGTCGTTGTGGGTTGTCGTTTATATAAGTCGTCCCCGCTGGCTGGAGGAGAAGAACCGATATTTCGGCTAAGTGACTTAACCTCTATGGGTTGCGAGGAAACCCCGGGATGCGCGTGGATGCCCCCGTGCGGACATAAGTGACTTATATTCAACAATATAGACGCCGATCGGCGGTCGGCGGTCGGTCGGCGATCAAGTCACGGCCCGGTCCGGTAACTGGTCGGTTTGAGATCGCCAGTGCCTCGCGACGGGCTAGAGAACCCAGGTCATCGCTTTTGCATCTGCTCGGCCCGAGCTTTCTTCTCGAGTTCCTGCTCGCGCAACATTTGCTCCTGGTCTTTCTTGTGCTGCTCGGAGAAGCGCTCGTTCATCAGCGCCGCCAGATACTCACCCACCAGACGGTCGTTATTGGTCCAGAGCACCGCCTTGCGTTCCAAGTGCTGGATAGCTTTCTCGCGCTGCTTCTGGGCCACCAACGACATGGCATAGTTGCGATGGGCGAGAGCGAATCCGAGGTCGAGCATGAAGGCTTGTTCGAAGTACTTTTCAGCCTTGGCCAACTCTTGCCGTTGGGCCGCGTAGCTGCCGAGGTTGTTATAAGCGATTGCGCCGGTTCGCGCGTCGAGCCCGAGGTTGAGCCCGGTGACGAAGCTCTGCTCAGCTTCCGCAATGCGATTCAGGTTGTTGAGGGCGATGCCGCGTTCGAAGTGGGCGTCGCCGCTTTGGGGCACGCGCTTGATAGCCTGCTCCATAACGGCGAAGGCTTCGGCGGTCTTCTTTTGCGTGGTCAGGGCCCGGCCGTAGCCGACCCAGGCCACGGCCGAGTCCGGCCGGGCTTGGGTGACGAGCTTGAACTGCACCTCGGCGTCCGCGGGCTGGCCTTGCCCGGCGAGAGCGAATCCGAGACCGAGGCGGGCTTCCATATTGTTGGGCTCGACTTCGATGGCGTGCTGGAGAAGCGGTACGGTGCCGCGGAAGTGGTTGAGTTGGGTCCAGGAGAGGACGGCGCAAGCGAGAAGTGGGATGGCGAGGGCCTTGCCCGCAAGTGCTCTCCACGCGGCCGGGATGGAGAAGACCAGGGCCATCATCAGGCCTAGATGGGGAAGGTAGGTGGTGTGGTCCGCGCGGCCCCAAACGCTCGGAATCGCGAACGCCGGAACCAGCAACACCAGGCACCACGCGAGGCCCAGTTTCGTGATTGAGGCCGTGGCCATCCGGATCAACAGGAACACGACCGGCAGGAGGATTAAGCCAAGGATCGACGCCATGCCGGTAACCTCAGCCGGCCGGGCAATGGCTAGATTCGCGGGCCAGAAAGCAGAAAGCACCAGCCCGAACCAAGTCGACATGCTGCGCAGGAAAGGGGCGGATGGGGCTGAAGCGGGCAGCAAAACGGCATGATCAGGTCCGCCCATCACTCGGAGCACCAGCGCCACAGCCCCCAGAGCCAGAACCGGGGCGAGCTCACGCCACTCGATGCGGCGGCCGAGCACCCAGACGTCCAGCGCGATCAGTACAAGGCCAACCAAGGCCGCCGCTGGACTCGCCATCATCGCCAAGGCCGCCAGCGGAATCACCACCCACCGACGCTCGCGCCGATGCGCCTCCAGGGCCAGCAACACAAAAAACGCCGCGAGCAAATCCCCTCGGCCCGACACCCACGCCACGCTTTCTACCCGCAGCGGATGCAGCGAAAACAGCGCCGCCGCAGCCAGGCTGGCTCCGGCTTGGCCACTTATTTTTGACAGCCACCAGAAGAACAATCCCGTGTTTAGCAAGTGCAGGACTAGGTTCACGAGGTGGTGGCGACCGGCATCCTGAAAGCCGAAGAGCTGGAAGCCTAGTTGGTGCGACAGCCACGTGAGCGGTTGCCAGGCGAAGCCATTCGTGAAGGCCCAGCCGGAGCCTAAGTGGGCGAGGTCCTGCTGCAAAAGGTGAGGATTGTCGTCAAGTTGAAGAAAAGGGAAGCCCGTTACCGGCAGGTAGAGGAGAGCGACAAATGCCAGCAAAGCGGCGGCAAGGAAAGTCGAGCGCTGGTCGCGCTGGACAATTGGGGACTTAAACATCTAAAGGAAGTTTACCTTGGGTAAGAGAAATCAACAAAACGGGCGGCCACTGGTTGAGCACCAGGAGCCGCCCGTTGTTTGGGAAAGAAAGGGCAAACTACTCTTTCTTGGCCGGCGCTTCTTCGGAGACGATACCGATCTGGGATGGCATGCGGGCGGCCTTCACCTTCTTGGTTTCGACGGCCTTTTGTACCCAGCTGTCGGCTTCGTCAGAGAACTGCTTAGCCATCGCCGGCGTGTCAGAGATATCGGCCTTCTCGCGGAGTAGCAAGTTCAGGTAAGCCATCGCGTCGTCGTACTCTTTGTCGACTTCGATCGCCTTACGCATGGCCGCGATGCCCTCTTCCAGGATCGGGGTGTTGCGCTCATACAGCTTGGCACGAACCTTCACGTCTTTAATCGGGCCGGGCTCTTCGTCGCGCATCTTCAGCTCCACGCGAGCCTTCTTTCGGATCGGATAGGTCTTCGCCCAGGCGATCACGCCGATGGTGTATAGACTTTCCTTGGCACTCGGGTCCACCTTCAGGATTTTTTCGTGCCAGCTCTTGGCGTCGTCCAATTTCTTGAACTTGTCTTCGAGCGCGGTTTGTCCTTGGGCTTCGTCATAGTGCAGGGAGGCGATCGACTGCAAAGCTAACTTGTTGTTTGGCTCGTTATTGTACACCGTCATGAACTCTTCCATGGCCCGCTTGGCGAAATCGCGGTTTTCGTCGCTCTCGGCACCGGGAATGTACTGGCTGCGGTAGGCCGTGGCGAGATAAAGCCGCGCCGTGGAGAGCGAAGGATCGAGTTCGACGGCGGTCTTAAAGTGACTGACAGCATCGGCGAACTTAGCGCTCTTAAAGGCATTCACGCCCTGGTTCAGGCTGTCGCGGGCGCGAAGCTTTTCGCAACCCGTGGAGAATAGCAGCATACCGGCGGCGGCTGCCAACGCCAAAATGGTTGATCGGTTCTGCATCACTTACTCTCCGCTTTCCACACCCTTGGTCATCAAGCCGACCTTGTCAATAGCGGCACCCTTGGCGATATCGATCGCCCGGGCCACCACTTGAAACTCAAGGTCTGGATCGGCCTTCACAAAGACCACCCGTTCGTTGCGCGTCTTGAAGACTTCTTCCAAACGCTTGCCCAACTGCGCCTCGGTGATGTCCTCCGTATTCAGCTTCATCCTCTTGTCTTTGTCGATGATGATGACGACGGTGCGATCCATATCGGGCGGCGGGGGGGGCGCATTCTTGGGGGGCGGCTGCGGCACCAACGCCTCCAGACCCTTAGGCGTGAGGGGCGTGATCACCATGAAGATGATCATCAGCACCAGCAACACGTCGATGAGCGGTGTCATATTGATGTTCGGTTGAGGTCCACCCTTGCCCGAACCTACTGCCATTCCCATATCGTTGACTCCTGTATCCTGTCGCTCTTTTAAAATTGCGGCTTACTCAATACGTTTCGCCGCCGCGGTTTATTAACCGCAGCTTACTTGGCGTCCAATTCCATCTTGCGCTTCAAGGCCGGATCCGCCTCGGCCAACAATCCCACATTGTCCACTCCGGCCGCGCGTAAGTTATCCACCACATCGGCTACTTTGCCGTAGAGGGCGCGCATGTCGGCATTGATGAAGACCGTCTTGTCGAGACGGCCGGTCAACAGATCTTTCACCTTCTGGGGCAATTGATCCGGGGGTATTTTGGTGGTTCCCAGATAGACGCCGCCGTCTTTGGTGACCGACACCAAAACGGCGTCTTCCTTGTCGGCATCCTGCATCGCGATGGGGTTGGCGGTCTTCACTTTGTCCACCGATTGGCCCTTCGTCAACATGGGCGTGATCACCATGAAGATGATTAACATGACTAACATCACGTCCACCAGAGGCGTCACGTTGATGTCATTCATTACTGCACCGGGGGCTGGCTTCTTTCGTTCGCTCATTTTGTCTCCATCTCCTCGCAAATCGATCTTATCGGAGCCCTGTACCACCGGGAGCAGGAGCGGCGGTGGTTAGCCCGCCGCTCCGTCCGGTAAAATCAACTCGCTCAACGAATTACTTACTTGGCGACCTTTTGGGTGCGCTTAATGAAATAGTCGATCAGCTCGGAGCTCGAGTTATTCATCTCGATGTTAAACCCCTCGATCTTATTCGAGAAATAGTTAAACATCATCACGGCGGGGATGGCGACGAACAGACCGAACGCCGTGGTGACCAGGGCTTCGGAAATGCCGCCGGCTACCGCGCCGAGGCCGGTGGACTTCGCGCTCGCAATGCCCTTAAAGGCGTTGATGATGCCGATAACCGTACCCAGCAAACCAACGAACGGACCGGTGGAACCGATGGTGGCCAGCGAACTGATACCGCGCTTCAATTCGGCGCCCACGATCGCTTCCGCACGCTCAAGAGCGCGCTTGGAAGCTTCAATCTGCTCGCCCGAAATATCGGGCGACAACTGATGCGCGCGGAATTCCTGTAAACCAGCCACGACGACTTTCGCCAAGTGGCTCTTTTTATAACGATCAGCGATCTTGATCGCTTCGTCCAATTTCCCTTCGCGCAACGCGCCGGCGACGGCCGGGGCAAATTGCCGCGACTGAGTCCGGGTAGCGCTAAACGCCATCAAGCGATCGATCATCACACCGATCGACCAAGCCGACATGATAAACATGACGATGACCACGATGCGCGCCAACCAGTCCATCTGGCTCCACATGCCACGAAGATCGAACGATACCTGTCCTTCTTGTAGCAAAATGAACGCCCATACCTGCATTTGCAAAACCATGATTCTCTCTCCTGCGAGTTGATTTTCGAATTCTGACCATTAAAGCAGAAGTTGCCTTCTGCGAACTTGTTACGGCTTTTAGCCTGAGACTACTGGCTGAGCGTGAAATTTACGTCGATGGTGGTAGCCACTTCCACCGGCTCACCATTCAATTGCGTCGGTTGGTACACCCACTGCTTTACTGCTTCGGTGGCAGCGGGAATCAACAGCGGATGACCCGATACCATGCGCAACTGCTGAATGGTGCCATCTTTCGCTATCACCGCTTCGAAGCGTACCGTGCCCTGAATGCGCGCCTGCTTGGCGAGTGGCGGATAGGAGGGCTTCGGTTGGCGCACAATGCGGGCCGACTGCACGTTGCCACCCACGCGGATGCGGGACGGCGTCACCGGCTTCGGAGCCTCTTTGGGCGGCGGCGGCGGCGCAGCGTTCGGAATGCCTCCCAGGATGCCACCCAACACACCGCCAGCGCTTCCGGGAACACCGCCAGGAACGCCACCGATTACGCCGCTCGACGGCGCCGGGGCCTCTTCTTCCACAATCTTGGCGATCTTCTGAATGGTCTTCGGGGCCATCAGCTTATTGGCATCGAACTGCTTCGGGATTACTTTCTGCACCTTCACCACCACTTCCTGTCCGTCCGG
>ENA-ORBV01005200-ORBV01005200.1-microbial-mat-metagenome-genome-assembly--contig:-NODE-5200-length-24187-cov-5.754915_pt1 | contig 24187 bp, 18 predicted proteins | sample MGYA00237777_ERZ505514 | MGnify/ENA primary metagenome ERZ505514 (study PRJEB26160, sample SAMN06269048) | microbial mat metagenome | isolation source: Oligotrophic lake microbial mat | place... | reverse complement strand
GAGCCGGCACCCGTTTGCGTCCAGCCCAAGGTCGGAGCATCGTAGCTCCAGGGCGTGGAGAGCACGTTTCCTACGACGGTCTGGGGACCGAGCCAGCTCTCGAACGTGACGTCCAGCCTGGCGGAGACAACGCTTGCGGTCGTTGGGATCTGTGACACGTCGAAGCGGATGAGTGCCTTCGCCGTGTAGTCGAGCGCATAGACGTAGAGCACGTCGTTCGCTTTGAAGGTGGTGCCAGCGGGATTGCCCGCACTCGAGTAGTACATGCTGGAGATGCTGGCGTCCCGCGCTCCGTTGTAGCCGTTCACTCCTTGTGTGAAGTTGAGGGTTTGTAGCGCCCCGCCAGGCGTCGGAGCAGGCGTGGGCACCGGCGTCGGTGTGGGCACCGGCGTCGGTGCGGGCACCGGCGTCGGTGCGGGCACCGGCGTCGGTTCCGACGTCGGGCTTGGCGTCGTTGCGGAACCGGGGGACACGCTGCCCGTGGCGCTGACGTTGAAGGTCAAGGTCTTGCTCTTCGAGGCGTGAAACGGGCCGCCTGCGCTGACTCGTACTCGCAGCTTTCCATTCGAAAGCGCGGCAATAACGGCATACCCGCCACTCGCCGGCTCGACGTCGATCAGCACGTGAACAGCCCCGGCCTGCTGCACGCTGTACTCTGCGCTGGTCACGCTGCCCGTAGCCGCCTGGTCAGAAGCGAAGAGCACCACCTGGTTGTGCGGGGCTCCGAGCTCGACCCCTATCATGTTGCCCGAGGCCACGTTGCCGTCGGCTGCCGAAAGACGCACGTGTTCGCCGGACGTGCTGCCCGTCGTCACCACGCTCAGCCACTGCTGGGCTGCCGTGCGCGACGGCGCATGCACCTCCAGGCGCGCCGCAGAAGCGGGTAAGCTCGTCGTGCTCGTCATCGCGTTAGGCGGAAGTAACGTGCGAATACTTCCGACTTGCCCAGTGCCCAAGACAACGTCGAAGCGACGTTGCGTGGCATCGGTCGTGGTCACCTGTCGGGTAGCCACCGGCGTATGAAAACTGAGCCATTGGTCGGCACTGGCTTGAGCGACCGTGGTGCGGTCGAATAACACGAACGCTCCGGGACGCACGAACACCAGGTCGCGTGTAAACTGCGAAACGGGCTTCACCGTCCGCGAGCCGTATTGATCTCCCAAGCCGACACCGCGTGCGTGCACGAAGCTGCCGCGGTCCTCGAAGCGCTCGATGTGAGCCCGAGAATCGGCGGGACTTAGGCTGTTTTGCCCTGGATTGTTAGGACTGGAGCCGTCGTTGACGAAGAAGGTGTTGTAGAGTCTACGCTGCTTCTTGCCGTAGCTGTCGTCGTATACGAAGGCTTCACCGGCGGTACCGGCGTTCTGTGGCAGCCAGCCCGTGGGGTTGATGAGAACTGGCTGACCGCCGGCCACCACGCTGAGGCCCCCCGCGTCGAACAGTTGTTCGCCCGAGTAGGCTGCGTTGATGTACGCGCCGCCCGAGAGCGCAGCCCACGTAGCGTTTTTCTCCCAAGAGGACCGCATGCCCACGTGGCCGGGCCCGGAGGCGAAATGCGAGAGATTGCTAGCCCCACGGCTAGCCTTGGGCATAGAGGCGTCGCCGTATAGAAACTTCGACCAAGGCGCGCGATCATCGCCTGCGGTCGTCATCACGTCGGCGGCGAACCCGCGTGCGATGCCAGCGTACGAGTCACCGCTCGTCTCCAGCATCGTCGCGAGTCCGGTGAACAGCTCCGCGGAGGGTCGTAAGTTGACGCCCGAGCGGATCGTGCCCTGGTCGTCCATGTGCTTGAGCGACGGCCACGCGAAATGCATCGCATAAGCGGCCTGATCTCGCGCCAAAGGGACCTCCTTCCACCAGTCGAGTCCCTTGGCCGTTTTCGCCGCCCAAAGTGCCTCGACCATGCTGAGCACGGCCTTCTTGCCGTAGCCCCAACCCTCCGGCCAGCCTCCGCCGCTCATCATGCTTAGGAATTGCGGCTTCACCAGCGTTCCCCACATGCGCGTGACCACGTCGTTCCAGTAGCTAGCGGCTTTGGGATTATCGCCTTCGGTGGCGAGCGCAGCCGTGGTCTTGGCTAAGAAATAGCCCGCAAAGTAGTTTCCTATCGGGTCGTTCTTTATGAAGCCGCTCTGATCGTACCAATCGATCCAGGTGTTTATCGAGCTCACTACACGGCTCTTGGTGGTAGTAGACAGCGCGGGGTACAGCCAGTCGTAGCCGATGGACATGCCTACGACGTAGTTGCGAATGCCGTAGCCCGAATCGGTGGACGGCGGCTGGCCTCCCGAGCCGACGGGCGTGCTCATTGCGTCCAGCAAGCGTCCACCTGCGGCACCGTAACGTGCTTGGGCGGCCGCATCGCTGGTCGTCCGGTAACAAATCCCGAGCGCACGAATGACCGGCGGGTACTCCTCGCCCTGGTAGCCCTGCCCCACGTTCGGATAGCTCGGATAGGCGTTGCCGTTCGGCGCGTGCATCGTACCGGTCGCGTAGTCGTCACAGCGCTTCTTCAGCTCCACCCAGGACGAATCGCCTGCCGCAGCGCGCTCCTGCAATCGCTTGATCGCGGCATCGGCCAAAATCAGCCGCGTCGCGGGACGCGCGACGAGCGCCTCCGCGGTCCCTTGCAGGTGATCTTCGGTAGAAATGCCGGTGTCGGCCCCAGAGCAGCCCAAGCCAAGGCTCGAGAGGCCGGCAACGAACGTCAAAACGAGGGGGTTAATTCTTCTTCGCATTCCGTGCTCCCATGGCGGCACGCACAAGTGCGCCGCGGCGGACGAGCTCGCGTCCGCGAATTGATGGTTAGGCTTCGCAGCCCTCTCAAGTTCGAGAGCCGCGCGCAGTTACGGCGGCGCGCATAGGGTCGATGACCACACGCTCGCCATCACCTCGGAGTCGAGTCTCGAGTCCGAGGTCCTTGTGGGTAGTCGCCCGCCGACGACTCCCTCAGGTCCGCTCAACCTAGCTACCGGGTTCGAATCGTCAACCCAAAAAAACACGCGGCACTTTTCACCAGCGTAGCGCTTGGCGACACACCGCGACTTCGGGATCCTGCTCAGCTGGGAGCGCGCTTACGCCAAGTGCTACAAACCCGCTCAACTTGCAGTTGCGGTGAGTGTAGTGCGTTCGCGCTTATTTGCACCACTGCCGTTCTACCGTGACACCGTGCCCCACCATCACGTCGGTCACGAATCGGTCAGCGACTGCCCAATCCCTCTCTGTCCGGCTACGAGCTCATCTCAATGGCTCGTAGCCGCGTTGCGTCTGGCTCAATAAAGCGTGCGAAAAAAGACCCCTTGGCTATCGGCCGCTTCGGCGTCGCGATCCACGCCCGATCTCACGAAGACGGCCTTTCCCCGATCAGCATCCAACTGGAAGCTTTTCCCATTCAGAACCATTTCTTCGATCATTTGCGGCTCCGTCTCCGTGCTTAGGTCGATCACCTTGAGGTCGGCCACGATCGGATACTGCTCTGGGTCGCTGGAGTTGTCCGCGAACACGATAGTGCTGCCCTTGCCAGCTGCGGCCTCAGCCACGTTTGGCAAGACCACTAGCTCGGTCCCATCCCGCGAGATCACGTGCAGCGAGCCACCCGTCTCGGTCATATCGGTCATGTAGAAGATGAACTGACCGTCTTGGGTCATGCTCGACCGAGCCAGCGTCGCGACCGGCGTCGTAACCAGCGCTATCGGGGCGTCATTGAACTTGTCCGTACTGACCAGAAAAAGATCGCGCTGCGTTCCCTGCTCGTAGGTAACGGTCGTCGAGTAGAGCGCGAGATCGAAACTAGGGCTGAACCCGATGGGTTGCTTGTACCCGGTGGTGACGATGGGGATGGGGTTCACGCTGGGCAGCGCCGCGCGACGCAGCTGGTCACCCACCGTGTAGAATACGGCTGAGCCGTCGGGGAGCATCACCCCTTGGCCAACGCCAGCGTCGATCGCAATCGGGCTACCGCTGTCGCTCACGAACGCGTTGTACCCGCTGGATTGGTAGAATACGCGCTCCCCCGCACTGTCGGCCGACCACGATGGCAGCGCATCTTCCGCAATCACGCTGGGCTCCCAAGCTGCGCCGACGCGTTCAAAGCGTTGAATGGTGGCTGCTCGACTCCCCAGCTCACACCAACCGACGAATAGCCGCTGACCGACGAAGCCGATCTTCGCGCCGCAGGTAGCTTCGGAGCCGATTCCCATGGCCTCGATGAGCACCTCCGGCGACGAAAAGTCGCTGGGTGCAATCATCAACTTGGTGGTCTCGCCCTCTACAGGGGTCGTGTAAACGATGGTCGAGCCGTCCTCGCTCGCCGCCACGAGAGTCTCCGAATACGGGGTCGGGCCGATACTTTGCGACCCGGCCGCGGCCGTCCAGATCGATAGGTCGCCGACTCCGAGCTCCCAATTCACCTCCGCCCAGTTGAACACCACATTGCCCCGGATCAGCACGCTGCCAGGCTTCTCGGTAATTTGCTGGACCTCGGATTGTTCGCCAATGCTCGCGGCGCTAAGGGAATCCGCGTTGCGGAAGACGGCCCAGCCGTCTTGAGTGGTGCCGACCAGCGTTGCCTGTCCCGTTGCTATCTGAACCGGTGGCCCTAACTCGCCGCTCATGCCCCCATCATCTGCCCCACTACGCTGGCCACCTGCGCCCGTATTTCCGGCCGTACCCGGCGCCTTATCGCGCGTGGTCACGTCCCCTTCACCCACGGCATCCGCACCGCCACACGCCGACAGTAGGACAGTTACAGCAACATAAAAGTTTGGACGCATTTGCCAGGCTCCTTCACCGCAAACGAGGCGCTATTCTCTACGGGGACCTAGGCTGCAAGTTCAAGACCACGCTCTGACACTGCAGACTCTTGCGACTAGTTGGTCACTCGATATGCTCCCCGTCCGCCGCCACGCGATCGGGAAGTCAACTGCTGCCTCACCTGCGGCGGGATGGCGCGAGGCATCACTGTTGGCTGATTAGGCTTGATACAAAGCGTCTTAAGGTCCGCGCGGAGCCCACCTCGCATGGCCAAGACAATCTGCAAGTAGGGGCTGCGCGCCAACTGTTCTCGGCGCTCGCTCCCAACGCGGAGGGCTGGGTCCGAACCTCGCCGAGCTCTCGCCATGTCGTGGGCTCGACTCAGATTGTCTATTGCGCCGCTCCGACCGTTCCCCGAATGCGCAAGTAGTGGACGTTGGGACTGCGGAAAATTCCGTTGGCAGCGTGGGGCGAGGTAGAGGAAGCGGTAACGGGTCGCGACGACGGTGTTGAGAGGCGAAGCAACCATTTTGGCGGCGATAGACTATGCTGGGACGATGCGGACTCGCTTGCTTGCTCCGGCGGTAACTCTAAGCGCTCTGTGTTGGCTGCTCGCGGGCTGCGGAGACAAAACGCCAGAGAGTAAAGTGGGGGACGGAGGCGGCGCGAATCCAAGCGGGGGCAGCAGCAGCGTGAACGGGGGCGACGTGTTGCTCGGCGACGGCACCCTAACGAAAACCGACCCGAATCCCGGAGACCTGGAGGAAGGAACGGAAGGCTGCGCGGCCACGACCTCGAAGGCCGAGCTGTCGCCCGTATACCTGCTGTTCTTGCTCGATGAGTCCGGCAGCATGGGCGACGACGAAAGCATGAACCGCGAGGAACGATGGGATCCGGTGACCACCGCGCTCAAAGCATTCTTTGCCGACGCGGCGTCGTCTGGACTCTTGGCTTCGCTGAGTCTCTTCCCCAACGACAAGAACAAGACGAAGGGTAGCGGGACGCCCAGCCTTCCGCCCGACTGCGCACCAGCCGCCTATTCTACGCCCGTGATCGCTCCGCGCGCGCTGCCGGATGCCACGTCGTTTGCCGATGCGATCAGTGCGGTCTCGCCGCCGAACGAGTATGGAACGCCCACGCTGCCCGCCCTTTCCGGAACTCTAGACTTTGCGCGGTCGTTGCAGGCCGAAGATGCTTCTCGCAAGGTCGCAGTGGTGTTGGTGACGGACGGCGAGCCCAACCAATGTGACAACAACTCGGTCACGAACATCGCCACCGCAGCGGCCGCGGTTGCCGCCACGATCCCAACGTACGTGATCGGAGTGGGCAGCTCCCTCACTTCGTTGAACGAGATTGCGGTAGGCGGCGGCACCAAGTCCGCCTTCATCGTCTCGCTCCAAGACCCCGAGCAGACTCGTTCACAGTTCTCGAAAGCCATCAACGAGATACGGGGCAGGGCGGTTTCGTGCGAGCTGGACCTACCGGCGCCTCCGGTGGGCATGGCGCTGGACCCCGACAAGGTTAGAGTCGAGCTCACCCCGGCAGGCCAGGCCCCAACGGAGCTGCCTTTCGACGCCGACTGCCTCGCCGGCAATGGTTGGCACTACGACAATCCCGCGGCTCCGAAGCGGATCCTGCTGTGCGAGGGCACCTGCTCGAGCGTCAAGGTCGACACCATGGGCAAGCTCGACGTGGTGTTCGGTTGTCAGGTGCGTCAAGACGTGAAGTAGCCCGAGCGTTGGTTGGGGGGAGCCTCAGTCAAGCTAAGCAGGGCTTCCAAGTCTTCGCGCGTGAGCCGCGAAGAGAGAGCCTTAGCGTCGCCCATGATGCTGGCCACGAGATCGCGCTTCTTCGCCTGAAGTGCCGCTACGCGTTCTTCGACGGTGTTCTTGGCGAGTAACCGATACGCGATCACGTTACGTACCTGACCAATACGGTGCGCGCGATCTATGGCTTGCGCTTCCGCTGCGGGGTTCCACCAAGGGTCGAGGATGACGACGTAGTCTGCGCCCGTTAGATTGAGTCCCACTCCGCCTGCCTTCAAGCTGATCAGAAATGCTTGGATTGACGGATCGGATTGGAAGCGTACGACCCGGGCCGCCCGATCGCGCGTCTTCCCATCCAGGTACTCGAACGTCAGTCCTTCCTCCGTGAGGCGTTCGCGCACGATGCCGAGTAAGCTGGTAAATTGAGAGAATACCAGCGCGCGGTGGCCTTCCTCGCGCAATGACTTGAGTTGGTCGACCAGGAGCTCCACCTTGGCGCTTCGGTCATTGTGACGCTGCGGATCGATGAGGCCCGGGTGACACGCTGCCTGGCGCAATCGCAGAAGCGCCTCCAGCATGTGTGGCGTCGCACGCTCCGTACCCAGCTGCTTGACCTTCTTCGAGACTATCGCCTGGTAGTGCCGTAAGAGCTCGTCGTACGCCTGCCGTTCGTCTTTCCCGAGCTCTACGTAGATGGTTTGCTCTACACGTGAAGGGAGGTCCTTGGCGACCTCGGCTTTCGTCCGGCGCAGCACGAAAGGCTTTACGAGCGTGCGTACGAGCTCGATGGATTGTTCGCTGGGGCGCCCGCTCTCTAGCAGCTTGCGTAGCCCGGAGAGCTCGCGCAGGAGCCCTGGGTTGAGGAACTCGAACAGAGACCAGAGCTCTCCCAAGTGGTTTTCTACGGGCGTGCCGCTCAAGGCGATTCGTCGCTCGGCACGAAGCAGCTTGGCGCAACGCGCCGTGGCGCTCGCGCGGTTCTTGATGGCTTGGGCCTCGTCGAGCACGACGCTGCCAAACTCGAAGTCGCTTAAGAGCGCGATATCCAGCCGCAACGTGCCATAAGTGGTGAGCACCACGTCGGATTCGCGGAAGCTGAGCTTGTTGCGGCCCCTGTCCGCCCCCCAGTGCTGAACGAAAACCAGACCGGGGACAAACCGCTTCGCCTCCTCGAGCCAGTTCGTGAGCAGGGTGCGCGGGACTACCACTAGCGCCGGCTTGCGTTCGGACTTCGCCTGAACTTTCTCGCGAAGTAGCAGGGCTAACACCTGAATGGTCTTTCCCAGGCCCATGTCGTCGGCCAGACAGGCGCCAAACCCAAGCCGGCCCAAGCTGAAAAGCCAACTCAACCCCAGCGCTTGATACGGTCGCAGCTCGCCGCAAAAGCCGGTTGGGGCGAGCACTTCGTGAATTTCCTCGAAGTCGTCTAGTCGGTGACGCAGCTCCTTCAAGCCACGTGCTCCGGCGACTTGCTCTGGCAACGCCTGCAAGAGCGCCTGCATCAGTCCAATTTGCTGCGAAGAGATGCGTAGGCTCTCGGACTTGTCAGAGGTGAGCTCTGCCAACAATCCCCAGCGCTGCATCCATTCCTCTGGCAGCACGCCAAAGCTACCGTCGCCGAGCTCTACGAAGGGTCTTCGTTTCTTGATCGCCCGGAGCAGCCGCGGGAATGGCAGCTCAGCTCCGCCGAACTTCACGCCCCCCCGCACCTCGAACCAATCGATGCCAGATTCGACGGCGACGTCGAAGCGCGTCGCCGAGCGATAGCTACGACCCTCAGCCTCCACCAGCCAGCCCGCCGTCAGTAGCGCACGAATCGCCGCGGGCAGCTGGCCCTCCTCGATACCGATGCTGGCGTCGTCGCGCCTGCTGCGTTCTCCCTTCAGCGGCTTGCCCGTAAAGCCAAGCTGCTCCAGCAGTTGGAGCGCTGCCTGCTCACCTTCGCGATCCCGCTCCCAAGCCCTTTTCCCCGAGACGACCAAGAGCGAGCTGCGCTCGGCAGACACGCGCTCCGCGCCATACTCGAACCACAGCTTCGCACGCAGCTTGCGTGCGCGGGGCGCTTCTAAGCTCAGCATGGGTCGGAGTGGGTCGGCTCGCACCACCAACTCGTAATCCGCTGGGAGCTTGAAGGCGGACACCCCGCGTGGGCCGTAAGCGGCGTCGAGCAACTCCGGCAGCTCTGCCTCCGTGACCTGACCCAAGCCGCCGCGAGCCGTCAGCGTGGCGAGCCAAGCCGCCTCTGCTGGCGTGCAGCGTGTCAAACGGTGTCCGAGGACCAAGCTGCCCGTCGCTGGATGTACGTAGCCTACGCCTCGCGCGTCATGGCGCTCTGCGGCGCGCAGCAGGGTGGCTTCGATATCGAATAGGCGCTCCGAGCTCGAGCGATAGTGGCGGCTGACTGAAAGCGCGAGCTCGAGGCGGTACTCGGCGCCAGCGTCCTGTTCCAACAGCGGCCAGGCCAAAAGCCGAGCGAAGTCCAAACCGAGCTTTTGCTGAGCGCGCTCGCTCAGGATCCGGCCCGACGCGAAGGTGTGCCATTCATGCTCGATGTCCGTAACGCCGTCCGGAACGACGTGACAGCGACCGGTCGCCGCCAGCTTCTGGAGCAGCGTCGGGGCGATGAAGGGGCTCAGCGGAGCCACGGCGTAGCCGTCGCCGTGCTGGTAGCTCGTGGCGAGCGCCCGGTGGCCCATGAGCAAGCCGAACAACTCTCTGTCCTCCGCGCGCTCGAGCATTTCCGGCTCGACGCGACCCGCAGCCCCGAACGATCCCGCATTCGCTCCCAACCTCCGCTGCCCAATCGTCACCGTGCCGCCCTGCGGCCTTCGGCCCAAGCTCAGGAAGTACAACAACTCGAGCTTGGGCTGGGGGTGAGCATGTCGCCTCGCCACTTGCCGAGCCAGCTCCCGCCAGGCCGCGGAGCGCGTGGGCTGCGCTCCAGCACCAAAGTGGCCGAGCTCGCTGGGCAGCATTCCGCCGAATTCCGGATGCTCGTCGTCGAAGTCGTCGCTTCCCTGCTCGTCGTCGCCTTCGCCAAAGGTGTGGATGGCTCGCTCGCTCTCCTCCCGTTCGGTTTCGGTGTCGTCTGGACTGGTGGCCTCATCCTCGTCCGCCGACCGCGGCAGAATCGACTCGTCAGCCACGAAGAACCTGCATTGCAGAGCGCCCTGCACTAGCTCGGATTGTGACGCCTGAAATGCCAGCGCACACAAATGCTTGCAGCGTTCGCCGCGATCCCGAAAAAATGGGCAGCTACATGCGTAGCGGAGGACTTCTCCGACTCTCTCGAATCCCACTCGGTACAGCTCGCCGCCCCGCACCCGCGCCGTCAACGCCTCCGGCGTGCTCCGCTCGATCACGATAGCGCCCGTCCCGACGTAGCGCTCTGCACGCCGCCGCACCCCAGGCTCGAACAAGCCGACTAGCCGCGTGAACCCAGCGGAGCCTGCGGGCGGCATACGCACACTCTAGCGTAAATCACAGGCCGAGATCTACCGCCAGCTCACTCCGCCAAAAATACAGGGTCCGGTCCGCCGACGTAGCTGATTGCGATCTGTTGGGCAGTGAGCGCATCGTCGTAGATGCGGAATTCGTAAAAAGTACCGCTGAAGGCAGGGTCGTTTACGTATTGTGAACGGCCAAGCCACACATTCACGTCGTTGATAGAAGACAATGGATCCGTGAAGGGCGACTCGCCGCCAGAGCCGGTCAATGAGAAGCCGAATCGGGAGCCGCCTCCCCGGTCCGCAGGCGTCGACGCCGACAGGAAAAGGTAGTCCTTGCCGTCCAGAGGATTGTCTTCGGGCGACGCAGCGTTCGACCCGCCGAAGTCGAAGATGCGCTGCCATGGCTTTCCGCCATTCCAGCTCACCCAAGTCTCGATGCTTACGTTCGCGAGCTTCGAGATTAGAAAATTGGGTAAGTTCACGTACGAGCCATTGCCGAGCAGTGCCAAGACGCCCTTGTCATTCAGCTCCGTCTGGCTGGCGAAGCCCTCGACGGTTCCGTGCGCGGAGCCCACACGGTCGGAGGCGATTTTGCCGCCGCCCTCGAAGTCGTAGCGGCGCAGGGGATGCCGACCATCTTTTCGCTCAGCGGGAGAACGGTAAGCCCAGCCTACCCGGCCCCAGGGCCTTTTTCGAGCTTCCCGCACACCGGAACCCGTGGCGTTTTGAGCCACGGGACACCTGTTCCCCTGGCTTCACTGGAGCCCGCGGCGATTTTTATCGTTCAGTGGTGACAGGTCATCGCGCCAGTGACAAAGGCTCGTTCGGCGTAAAACATTCGCCGAGCCCGTTCGATTTCGAGGATTGGGTCGGGCGCTTCACTCCCCTCGACTTGCAATCCTCGGATCTTGGTTCAGTAACGAGCCCGATCCCCTACATCCCGAGGGTCCTGCCCCGGGAGCTTAGACGTTAAGAGATAACCCTTGAGCCAAGCTCCTCGCGACCTCGACTGGATGAACATCCTCTTCCTTGCAGTGGCCCACGTCGTAGCGGGCCTAGGCGCTTGGTGGTCGGTCGTTCACTTCAATGTGTTAACCGTAACGTTGGCCGTCGTGTGGTTCGGGCTGTGCGGCTTTGGCATCACGGCGGGCTATCATCGGCTCTTCGCCCATCGCAGCTACGAAGCCGCCAGCTGGGTCCGGGCGCTCGTCCTACTGTTCGGGGCGGCTTCCGTGCAGAACTCCGCGTTGCATTGGGCGAACAATCATCGCGTGCATCATTCCCGAGTCGATCGCGATGGCGACCCCTACGACATCAATCGCGGGTTTTTCTGGGCGCACATCGGTTGGATCTTTTACAAAGACGATCCGCAAGCGTTCAAGCGTGTGCGCGACATGCAAGCGGACAAGCTCGTCATGTGGCAACACCGTCATTACCTCACGATCGCGATCGTGATGGGGGCACTGTTCCCGATGGCCTTGGCGGGGCTATGGGGAGACGCGCTCGGGGGTTTGTTGATTGCCGGCTTCCTGCGGCTCGTGTTTCAATATCACGCCACGTTCGCCACCAATTCGCTCGCGCACACTCTCGGTTCGCGCCCTTATGATCGTTCGACCTCCGCCCGTGATCACTTCATCACGGCGGTGTTCACTCTGGGAGAGGGCTATCACAACTTCCACCACCGGTTTCAGAACGACTATCGAAACGGTGTGCGGCCCTGGCACCTGGACCCCACCAAGTGGCTCATTTGGAGTTTGTCGTGCATCGGCGCCGCGCGAAACTTACGCCGCGCCAGCGAAGAAAAAATCGAGCGCGCCAGGCTTCGCGCGAAGGCAAGGGACGAGCAGAGTCCCTCGGCCCATCGTGTGGAAAGCCTGATCGTTTCTAGCTGAGAGCGAGCCTGGGTCCGAGCGGGTGCGACGCTGCCACTCGGGAGCTCTTGGGCGCGGCCACGTTGAACGAAAGCGAGCTCGATTGAGCCGAGCAGTCCTCGACCCTTTAGGTTGAGCGCTTCGAGCGTCGTTCCACGAAGTCGCTGATGGCTTCTGCTGCGGCGCCCCGCGACGGAAGCGTGTGCGAGCCTCGCCAAGGGGCCACTTCTCTCCCGGTCACGTCGAACCGTTCGGCCAATAGCGGGGCCGACTTCGAGCTGATGGAATCGCGATCTCCCCAGACGTGGAGAGAGGGCAGCTCGACCGGCACGTCGAACAAGGGCCTGAGCTCGGTTGCGCGCGGCACGCCGCCCGCGACGCAAATCACGAACTCAACACGTGGAAATTCCCCGCGCACCGACAGGGCCGCGAGCGATGCAGCTACGCTGGCTCCCTGACTGAATCCGAGCAGGGCAACCGGAGTACGCTGCGCTGCCAGCTCGCCGAGTACTTTGCGCGTGGTGTTCCAGCCGCGGTACTCGGCGCCATCGTCGCTGGCATTCCACCAGCAGAGGTGGGGCGGCGGCAAGCGGGGCACCTGCCATTTGAGGTACAGGCGCTCGACGCTTTCGGATGGGCAGATATTCGGCGCGTCGGGACAAACGACGCTGACGTGCTGCTCCAGCACGCCGTGCAACTCGCCAAGCTGCCTGCGCATTTCCGCCCCGTTCAACGTGAAACCATGCAGGGCGATAAGAGTTGTCCTACGACGCGCGGCACTCATCTGGAGCAGCTCCGCAGATAAGCTACTCTTTCTTGCTCGGGCCGCACGACGTAGTAACGTAGAGCCCTTACACGTAGCCCGGTCGAAGAAACCACACGACGCAATGTCGGAAGAGTCCCGAAATTCATTAGCCACCATCGCGCTGCTCGTCGGTTCGTTGGCTGGATCACGACCATTGTCGGCTTCTTGGGCTGGCGCCCGACTTGGAAGCAGACCGCGCCCAGCGCGGAGCCGGCCAGCGCCCAGCCTGCGAACAGGCCAATCCGACGGGACCTACCGAAAACTGCCATGGCTCCCGAGCCAGCGCAGAAGCCGGTAGCGCCCGGCGAGCCCGCGAAAGTAAGTTCAGTACCCCCAGCTCCAGCTGCCGCCCCAGCTCCATCGGTCCCGGCTGCAATTCCATCTGCGCGCCCTCGTCTAGACCCACAAAAGCCAGGCAAGGTTCCGGACAAGATTTCGCCCGTTCCCGGCCCAACTGCCAGCGGCAAGCCGCGCAAGAACCAGTAACTGGTTCGGGGTCTTCGCTGCCGGGCCGGCTACGGGGTCTTGTCTGCCAGGTGAACTGCCTCTGCAACGATGGCCGTCACGTTGTCCGAGCCACCCGCCGCGTTGGCCAACTCCACGAGCTTGGCGCTGCGCGCCGCACTGGATAGTCCCTCGGTCAGCACCGTGACGATTTGAGTGTCAGTAACGTGCTTGTTGAGGCCGTCGGAACAAAGCAGGAGCACGTCCCCGAGCTCCAGCTCAAGCTTGGTGATTTCTGGCTTTGGTAGGTCCTCGCTGGCGCCAAGCGCGTTCCACAAGATGTGGTGTAGATGCGAAGCGGGGTCGATGGCTTCGGCGGAAATCTCGGAGAGTTGCTGCGCCATGGTGTGATCGGTCGTCAACCGTTTCAACTTGCCGGCTCGGAAAAGGTAGCAACGCGTGTCTCCCACGTGGGCAACGTAGAGCACAGGCCAGAGCACCAAAGCCATGGTTAGGGTCGTGCCCATGTGAGGAGTTCCGGTTCGGGCCCCCGTGCTCTTCACTGTTTGATCACCGGCTACGAGAGCAACTGAAAGCTGCTCGCGCACGTCGGGAAGCGACGGGCTGTGTGCGTTCGGTGCGGTCATGGAAACCACAGCCCAAGGCATGCAGTTTAGCAAGTGATTCACGACGGTGTTGACGGCGACCTGGCTTGCGACGTCGCCCCCACCCTGACCGCCCATACCGTCCGCGACTATCAGCAGGGTTCCTGCCGACGCACCCGCAAACCAACCTCGCGCTGCGGGGCTCGAGTCGTGCACGATGATTGAACGCTGCAGTCCGGCAATCACGTAGGCATCCTCATTGGCAGAGCGCACGCGGCCGACATCCGTCATGCCGCCGGCCTCGATTCGTACGTCTGCTTTGGAGCCGGACAGCGGCACCTGCGACGCAGGGTCCCTTTTCTTCGCTTGCACACCCAGTGCCTGGCAATAAGCGAGCCAATCGCCTTGAGCGGGCCCGCCCTTTGACGGACGCGCGATCCTTCGTCCAAGCGCCTTACTGGAATTCCCAATGCCCAACCCACTGCGGCGTCATGCCCCGTCGGGTCATCACGCCGCACTCCGCCGACCCACGCCTGGCCACCGAATTTGCGTTGAGCTAGGGTCGCGCCGTGAGTCTAGCTCTCGTCACAGGAGGCGCCGGGTTTATCGGCGCGCACGTGGTCCGGCGTTTGGTCAATGACGGGTTAGACGTCGTTGTCGTCGATGACTTGTCTTGGGGCAAACTGGATCGCTTGGCGGGCATCCCGCGCACGACGGTCCTCGAGGCCAGCGTGCTCGAGTTGGCTGGCATTGCCGCAAGGCTTTCCGGGGTGACCCACGTTTTCCACTTGGCCGCGCTGATCAGCGCCTACGAGAGCTTGGAACAGCCTGACCGCTACCTGACGACCAACGTGTTCGGTACGCTTCGCGTGCTCGAGCTCTGCAAGGGTTTCAATCAGCCACGGGTCGTGTTCGCGTCCACCTCGGGCATCTACGGGAATGCAGAAAGCGTGGTGAAGCGAGAAACCGACCTTCCGAATCCCGCCACCGTGTATGCCGCGACCAAGCTGAGCTGCGAGCAGCTTCTCACCCTCTACCGAGAGCGCTATGGTTTCGACGACGTCTCGCTTCGCTTTTTCAATGTCTACGGTCCTGGGCAAAGTCCGAAACACCCCTATGCGAACGTGACTTGTCGTTTTTCACGAGCAGCTGCCGTTGGCGAGGCGGTGGATCTTTATGGAGACGGGGCCCAAACGCGCGACTTCGTCTTTATAGACGACGTGGTGGACGCCATAGTGGCAGCCGCGACAAAACCTACTGCATCGCGCGTTTACAACATCGGCACGGGACGCGATGCTTCGATCGCCGATTTGTTGAGCAAGGTACAAGAACTGTCGGGAGCTCGGCTTACCGTGCGCAAACACGCAGCTTGGGCGAACGACATCCGTCACATTCGAGCAGACATCTCGCTGGCAGGACGAGAGCTCGGTTTCGCACCTAAGGTCGGGCTCGATGAGGGCCTGCAGCGAACGATCGATTTCTTCCGCGGCGCCGGTCGTGACTATTGAGGTTCGCTGACGAAGTCCGGCGGGAGCCGCAGGCGTGCAGCCGGGTCGAAGCGGAAGAACGCGACTAGCTCCGCGTAAAGCTCTGGGTGAGTCCGGGCGAGCGCGGCGGGCTTCTCGAAGAACTGCTCCACCACGACCGCAAAGAACTCCGGCGGGTTGGTAGCGCCATAGGCGTCGATGCTCGTCCTCTTGTGGCGCTCAACGGACTCGACCAATGCCGTGTACTCTGCCCCTGCTACCCGCGACCAACTCGCGTAGCGCTCCCAGCCATCGAGCACTGGCGTGCCGTCCATGCCCCCGTCCTCGCCGTCTAGTTGGTGCGCAAACTCGTGCAGGACAACGTCGTGGCCGTCGACGGGATTGGCGCCCCCAGTCTGAACTGCGTCCCAAGCCAGCACGACGACTCCGTGCATCCAGGACTCGCCGAGCCTAGCTTCACCCTCCTCGATCACGACGTAACCTTCCTGCCGGCTATGTCTCACCCGATAGGTAGAAGGGTAAACGATGATGGTGTCGAGCTCGGGAAACAGCGGACCGTCCAGCTTCACTCGGTGAAGCACCAGCAAGCAGGCCCGCGCCGCGATCACTACCCGCATCTCGTCGCTAAGCTCCAGCCCGCCCGCACCCTCGAAGGTCTTCTCGGAAACTAGAATCCTGATGAGCGCCTCGAGCTTCGTACGCTCTTCGGTATTCAGATGACGAAGGAGCGGTAACCTTTGCGCGATGAGCTCGCGATACTCCTCGGGGAAAGGCTCTGCCAGAACTTCTGCGCGGCTCAGCCGTCGCCACCAATCGAGCATCTTGACAGCTTACTCGGGGGCTAGCGCGCGTGCACGACGCCGGCCAGGCCTTGACCCGTGCCAAAAGCGTGAAGCTTGCTGTCTAACTTGGACCTGGCGACCGGTCTTTCGCGGTAAACGGCGAGCGAAAGGTCGTTGCCGATGGTCTCTACTGCAACGTCACGGCCAGCGGAGAAGCGAGCCGTTGCTGGAACTGTTCCACGTAAGCCTCCCACGCCGCCTTGTTGGCAAAGCCACCCTTCGACCAACCCACTCCCGCGTAGTAGGAGAACGACGAAGCTGACGGCACGTCTGCGCTCAGGAATACCTCACCGCTCGCGCCGCTGCTTCCGACCTTGGCAGATTGTACCTGCTCTAGGGTCGCGTTAGTCCCCGGCACCTCGACCAAAGCCAGCCCGAGTGAACCGGCGCTAGCGACGTCGGCCGCGCCCCATACACTCGCCCAACCTTTCTTCAGCACGACCTCCGAGCCACTCAAGGGCAAGGAAATCGCGCCGACTGCAGTAACGCTAGCGACTCCATTCAGATTGTAGGTGGACTCGTGGCGAGTCAGCCAGGAACCGGCGTCGAACCTCACGCGCTTGAGCTCTTTCACGCTGACGCCGGCCGCGTCGTAATCGTTATAGGTCAACTCGAACTCTGCTCGAAGCGGGCCGCTGGCGAGGGTCTTGACAGACGTGTAAGAGGCCGGGTGCGCCCACTGACCGTTGACCAATAGGCCGCTTCCGCCGGCACCGGGACGCTCACCAATGTGATAGGGATCTAGACCCTCGCCGCGGTCTTCGTGAAAGTCGTACTCGTACCACTTGTCGATGACGAGCTTGCCCGTGCTCTTGACGAAAATGTCCACGTTGTTGACCGGCCCGTGCGCTTTCACACGGTACCCCACGCGATCGTTCTCCCAATAGTAGTCATTCTCGACGTTCGACTTTCGAGATTGACCGAGAACCCGAGGCGCGACAGTGGCGGGCGAGCCCATGCTCACTTCAATCGTTATGCTCTCGGCAGCCGCGAGCTTGACCAGGAAAATCAAGCTATCCCAAAGCTTGTCTCCATTCGCGTCGAGAGCCTGACTTGGCAGCTCCTCACCACCCACCACTTTGACGACTAAGGTTTCCGGCGTGGCCGCCGGCATGGAGCCGACAATGGCGCTCCATTCGAGCTCGACCATTTCATCCTCGCGACCGAAGGCGAGCGCGCTACTGACCGTCACCTTGAATCCACCCTGGGTGGTGGGGACCTGGCTCGAGCCGCCCGCGCCGGCCTGATTGGCGGATCCGCCGCTCGGCGTCGTCGGCGCGCTCCCAGCTTGAGGGTTCGAGGGAGACCCGGCGCTCGTCTCGGACGGCGAACCGCCCGCAGCCGTAGCCGGCATTCCGCCGGTTGGGGCTCCGGCCATGCCCACCCCGTCCAAGCCTTGGCTTCCGCCACAACCGCCAACGGCTAGCAAGGTCAGCACGAGGGACCTTTTAATCTGCAAAACACCGATTGCACCCTCGGTTTGCCGCGCGTTCGGTCGATAGGACATCACTACGAGAGGTCGATCGACGCTAACCGGAGCAGGCAAGATTCGGTCGTCACGTCGAGCAAGAGCACGTCGTGCATTACGCAACGAGCCTAGCCGCGATAGGTCGCGATCGCTGGCCCCTTCTTCAACCGACCTGCCCCGTCTACAACGACGCCCCCAGTACGGCTGACTCACTCCGAACGGGCGCACGACGACGCCACCTGCGCCGCCAAGGGCGAGCTTCCGTGCCTCTTCAAGAAGCGAGCGCCAGACTGCCTCGCCTCGGCGACCCGCCCCAGGCGACAGAGCACGAGGATTCTAGCGGCGGTCCATTCCGGCCCGAGTGGCCCCTGCGCGACCTCGCGCTGACCGTCCAGGAGCTGGAGGGCTCCCGCGGCATCACCGGCGGCTAAGGCCGAGCGAGCGTCACGCAGCAGCTCGGCGTGGACGCGAATGCTGGTAGCCGGGGGTCGCTGCTTGGGCGCCGCGCTGCGGATCGTCGGCGAAGCTTCTGCTGGTGTCTGCTGGCCTTCGATCGTAGGCGCCGTCGAATCGACTTCCATCCGCGGCACGAGCGGCGGCGCGCTTTGAATGACTGGAGGCGCCGAAAGCGGCGTAGGGACTCTTGCCGAATCTCCGCGTGTTCCTAGAAAATAGGTGCCAGCTACGGAGCCCCCCAGGACTGCGACGCCCATGATGAGCTTCGCTAGCGAGAGCGACGTCCCGACCTTGGCGCCGACCAGCGCCCCCCCTGCGGCCTTGCCTACAGCGCCCACGGTACTGGCAGCGCTCACCGAGCTGGTTGCGGATGCACTCGCTGCAAGGATAGCGGCCGCGGTTGCCCGGGACAGGACGCGCGCACGATTCTGCTCCAAGCGCTCACCGTCGAGCACCACCTCCCGCCTGCCTATGTCAACTAACTCTCGAGCCTTTTGCTGAACGGTCATGGGTCGCTCCCCGGGCTTTCGGAATGCAGCACGCGTCGCTCGAACGCGGCGCGCGCCGCGCGAAGGCGCGAGTACGCGGTGTTCAAGTTCAAACCCAGCGCGGCGGCTACTTCTGGAATGCTAAGTTGCTCCAGCTCGTGCAGCACGAACACGTCGCGCTTGTCGTCGTCGAGCGTCGCTAAGATTCGATACAGGAGGACGAGCTTCTTGTCGTGAAGGACTCGAGCGAGCTGATCGTCGGGGCCTGGCAAGCTGTCCGGCAGTGACTCGGAGCCGCTCCCGAGCTTCTTCTGCCAGCGCTGGGCTTGACGACGGACGTTGGCGGCGACGTTCATCGTGATGCGAAACAGCCAGGTCTTTTCGTGCTCCACGCCGTCGAGCTCGGGGAGCTTGCGGTACACGATCAGAAACACTTCCTGCAGCGTATCGTCGAGAAGCTCCTCGCGAATTCCAAGCCGTCGAATCGAGCGGGCTACGAATTGAGCGTGGCTGGTGTAAAAGTCATTGAATCGGCTGAGCTGACCTTCTGGCGTCAGCGTCAGCGCACTCGAAGCCACTTCTGCCCCCGAGAGATCGGGCCGCGCACTGGGACTAGAAAGGGCCATGAATGAAGGGAAAGCCTGAAACACCTCGCTGACCAATGTCCGCGCGTGGGTGAATCCGTTAGTTGCCTCTCCTACAGTGTAATCCCCAGCCCAAGTGATGCCCTGGCTATCGCTGGCGATGGCCGGTGGACGATACCGACACCGCCGAGCGCGAACTCTTCACGCAAGGTCGGGATGGCGACTTCGGCAGCTGTCTCGAGCCAAAGCCTGCTCCCCAAATGCAAGGCCGAGCGCAGCCCGAGCAGCAGGGAGACCCACGACTTTTCGCCGGCTCGCGGCGCGCTCACGCCGAAGCCTTGGCCTCGCAAGTGGCTCAGCTCCGGCCCTCCGCAGAGCCCAACGCGCGCCCGCGTTGGCTCGAAACAGCCAACCAAAGCGAGCACCCGCAGCGAAAACTCGCCACCTGTGGCGTCGAACCCTGGCACCGGAGCCAGCTCGCCGCGGCTATGGGGAAAGTAGCTGCCCTGCAGTGCTAGCTGCAGCCGTCCGCGGCGATAGCCGGCGGCGGCCAGCACGCCCAGCGCGGCCTTTGGCATACTACCAAGGTCCCCGGCAGCGCGGAGACCAAGGTTCCACTCTGGCTCGGGGCTGGGCGACCACCGCTGCTTCGCTCGAGTTTCAGGTTGCGAGGGCTTGGGCGGAGACTCGAGGCCAGGCGCTGCGGCAACTTTGACGCGAGGTTCCCCGGACCTGTCGGGTTGGATCATCCAGGCCAGAATCAACACCACCACGTTTGCTAGCGCTTGGCACGAACGTTCCTCGACGACGCGAGCTCTTGGTCTCGAGCACGCGCTTTCGCAATCAGACGCTCGGGCAGTTCTACGGCGATGCCCTAGGTGGCGTTTCCGACGCTCTTTCACCGGTGCTAGCCCCGCCGGACCAGAAGACTTTCGGGCTCTTGTCCCAAGCGGGTTTCTTGGCTGCGGTGAGTCGCAATCAGGAGGCAGCCATCATCTATCGTGGTCGGTTCGTCCGCGAAAAGTTGCTGTGCGGCCAGCTGAGCCTGCCCCCGCCGAACGTGGCATCGCCTCTGCCAGAGTTCACACCCGACATGACGAGCCGGGAGCGGGTCGCCGAGCACACAGGAGGCGCGGCTTGCGTTGGCTGTCATCAGTTGATGAATCCCATCGGTTTCGCCCTAGAGCATTTCGATTACCTCGGGCGTTGGCGCGACACGGAGAGCGGTCTGCCGATTGACACGACCGTCGTGGTTGGTGACGAGCTGGGCCAAGTGACGGACGCTTTCGAGCTTTCACGCAAACTGGCCGAGAGCGATGTCGTGGCCCTGTGCGGCGCGCGGCAGGCTTTCGAGTTCGCGCTCGGCCGAGCACCAGCCGAGGAAGACGCTTGCCTGGTCGACGCGCTGACGGCGGCGGGGCCGCGAAACTTACGCCGCAACTTACGCGTGGTGTTGCAGTCCGTTCCGCAAAGTCGAGCCTTCCAGTATCGCGTGGAGCCCCAGCCATGACCCAGATGCCCCAATGACCGGAACGCCACGCGCGGTGAAGGCCCGGCGCACTCTGTCGCGACGCGCCCTGCTTAGGGGAGCCGGAGGGGTGGCGCTCAGCCTGCCCCTGCTCGAAAGCATGCATGGGGGGCGGGCTCGGGCAGCAGAGGCCCTCTCGCCAAGTCGGCTCCTGGTGTGGACCACGCCCAACGGCACGGTCATCGACAATTGGCGACCTATTGCGGCGCCGGGAGCGAGCGAAACCGAGTTCGAGCTATCCGAGATTCTATCCCCGCTGGTTGCGCACAAGGACGACCTAGTGGTCGTGCAGCACCTTCGGCAGAAGGGCTCCTACGGTCATCACGGAATCACCAGCTTGACGGGGCGCGCGCCCATCGATCGAGGCTTCCCCGATTTAGTCGCCACCGGTATCTCTCTCGACCAGCACGTAGCCAAACACATCGGTGCAAACACGCCCATCCCATCGCTGCAGCTCGGTGTTCAGGTCAAGCAGAACCGCGACACCGTGGCCGCGGTTTCTTGGAACGAACAGCTCCAATCGATGCCGGCGGAGAACAACCCCTACTTGATGTTCAGCAAGCTCTTCAGCACGGGCGGCTCCGCCTCGGCCGAAGCCAACCGGCAATTGCTGTTGCAGAAGCGCTCTGTCCTGGACAGCGTGCGAGAGCAGGGGGCAGCCCTAGGCAACGTGCTGGGCTCAGCCGACCGAGCGGTGGTCGGAAATTATCTCGACTCGCTGAGGGACCTCGAGCTCCGCCTGGTGGCCCTTGACCGAGCCCAAACCGCCTGCGCTACGCCAGCGCTGCCGCTGGATCCGAGCCAGTTCCAGGACGACCCGACCTGGCTGAAGGAAGAGAACGTGCCGCTCGTGATCGACGTCTACCGGCGCTTGATCGTTGCGGCCTTCACCTGTGACATCACGCGCGTGGTCACCCTCAACCTGGCTAACGACGGCGGCGCGTATCGCACGAATGCCTGGGTACCCGGCATCGACTCGGGGGTGGACTGGCACGGGCACTCGCACGCCGTGGAGGTCGGAGACAAGGCCTCCCTCACCGCCATCGACAAGTGGTATTATGGGCAGCTTGCTCGTTTCGTCGATGACTTCAAGGCGGTGCCGGAGGCCGGCGGCACGCTGCTTTCGAATAGTCTGATTTTCGTCAACAACGAGTACGGGCCCAACGGACCTGTGGACTACCTGCCCGTCAACGGCGCGGGTGAGCGCAACAACTTGACCCATCAGGCAGTCATGATGCCCTACGTGCTGCTCGGCCAGGCCGGGGGCAAGCTCAAGACGGGCCGGAACCTCGTGTACGAGTTCGAGAACGACGACCAGAAATCGCGAGGCGAAGGTCGCACCCACACGCAGCTCTTGGTATCCATGCTGAACCTGATGGGGCTCGAGGACCAAAGCTTCGGCGATCCAGACGCACTGCAAGGTCCGCTACCGGGCCTGATCGTCTGACAACGAGCGGACGGCCATGCTTCGAACTGGCGCTTGGGTGCTCGGCCTCGCGACGGCTTGCACTGGCGGGCAGACCTCGATCGGTGGCCACGACTTCGGGCTGGCGAACGAAGTGGGCGGCGGCGGTAGCGGCTTTGGAACGCCGCCCTGCGCGTGGTCCGGCACGGACGGGCTCGTAGCTGAATGGCACGCCAACACAACCCTGGGCAATCAGGTCCCCTGCTCGGCATTCCACGCGGAAGTCTCCGGCCATGTGCCGTACGGCCCTGGTCGGCTCGGTCAAGCTTGGCAGTTTCGCTCCACTTGGACCTCCGTAGAGGGCGGTGACCCGAACTTCGTCAACCTGGCGCGGACTCAAGCGGTCACCCTGCCGCAGGTCAGCGTAGATGCTTGGGTTCAGCAAACGCACTTCAACGACTACAACAACTCCAACCGTATGATCTTTAGCACCAGCTATCGACCGCAACCCGACATGCTGCCCGGCGAATCACAGCTCTATCTCCACGAAAACAAGGCCTACTACGCGTTCGTGAAGGTCGGGTCGGGAGCAGTCCTGAATGAAGACTACGCTGGCTGCCACTTTGCTTCGCTGGGCGAGCCGGGGGTGCAGGCGCCGCTCAACCAATGGTTCAGGTTGAGTTACACTTACGATGGCCTGGCGATCCGTTGCTTCGTAAATGGCGTCCTTCAGACCGAAACGGAAGCTGCCCGTGAAACAACCGCCGACGGTGGACCTGGCTCCCCTTGTCGGTCGCAACTATCCGGGGGGATGTGGACGCAGTGCGGCTCTTCAACCGAGCCTTGTCCGAAGAAGAGCTCCAAATTCCCTGGCCGTGAGGCGAATGAAGGGCCGAACGTGGGCCGAACGCAGCCTTGATTGGTGATCGGGCCGGGTTGGGGAGCGGGATCGGCTGATCGGCGGCGGGATCGGGTTCGTTTGGGGTAGCGGTGTCGGCGGAGCACAAATTCGCAGTCGGCATCGGGCTCGGGCGCGGGCATCGGTGTCGGCGGCGTCGGGCCTGCTTGTCTTGGGGACTCATGCCGAGAGCGCGCACCCGGAGCGCCAGCGCCGGGTCATACGGAGGCAAACGGTGGGGCGCTGGCACACCGGCTGCGCGTAGGGGGGCATGAGTCCCCAAGACAAGCAGGCCCTCCAACTTCCTCATCACAAGCTGATTGCCTACCAGGTCGCGGCAGACCTCTTGCAACTGGTGGCGCGCATCCGCGTCAACGACGCAGAGCTCCGGCGGCAGGCTCGCAAGAGCGCCAAAAGCGCGGTGCTCAACACCGCGGAGGGTGCGGCTCGGCAAACGCTCGCGGACAAGAGCCGCGCCTACGCCATCGCGCTGGCTGAGGGCTGCGAGTGTTGCGCGGCCGTCGAGGTGGCCGGAATGCTCGGCGCCTGCTCGCCCGCGCACGTGCAGGAGGTGTTGGTGCTGGGCGTGCGGCTCAAGAATCTCTTGAGCCGGCTCATCCGCTAGGCCCGCGGGGGCCAAAGAAAAGCCTCGCTTTCTGCTCGGCGGCGCGATCTGTTCGAGTTGCAAGAAACGAGAGATACGCGAAACCGACAGCGCAAGGCCGAAGCGAGATTGTTCGTCCATGCTGCGCGCTGCAACGCAAAAGGAGTGAGGGATGGATACGCGCATGAATCGACGGATTTTCGGCATGCTTTCTAAACGCCTCGACGAGGCGGGGCTCGACGACGTCGAGGACGGACGCGACGACCGGGGCAAGCGCTGGCGACTCGGCTCGCTACTCCGGGCGGTCGTCGGCGGCATGTTGGCCGGCAGCAAGAGTCTCGCTGATGTGGAAACATTGAGCACGCGGCTCAGCCGCCCGATGCGAGGCTTGCTCGGCGTGCAGCGCCGACTGCCCGACACCACGCTGCGCAGCGCGCTGTGCACGGTCGAGCCCTGGCGGCTGATGCCAGCGCTGCACGCGCTCGTCCGGCAAGCCCAGCGCCGAAAAGCGCTCGAGCCGGACCAGCTGCCGTTCGGCGTCGTGTCGCTCGATGGCAAGGGATTTAGCATCCCCGCTTCTGACGACTGGTATGCTCAGCGCCAGACTCACGGCGAAGGCGCGCCACTGCTCGGCGTCGTCCGAAGCGTCACGGCCACGCTGACTTCCTGTTCGGCGCGGCCCATCATCGACGTGACGCCCGTGCTCGACTTTACCAACGAAATGGGCACTTT
>ENA-ORBV01005198-ORBV01005198.1-microbial-mat-metagenome-genome-assembly--contig:-NODE-5198-length-24194-cov-14.225774_pt1 | contig 24194 bp, 8 predicted proteins | sample MGYA00237777_ERZ505514 | MGnify/ENA primary metagenome ERZ505514 (study PRJEB26160, sample SAMN06269048) | microbial mat metagenome | isolation source: Oligotrophic lake microbial mat | place... | reverse complement strand
GGGTTGCTCACGTCTACCACCATGAGGATCTGCTTCGTGCCCGAAACTCCCGCCACAACCGCGAGGTCGTAGCCGCCCACATTCGCTACGTCCAGAGCCAGGCCGTAGTCCAGGGTCAGGCCGTCCTTTGTGGGCTTGCCTCGATACCTCTGGCCTTGCCCTTCGGTGGCCAGAGCCAATCCGAAGTTGCCCGTAGCCACAATCAGCGGCTCGGGGCCCTGCAGGATGGTCTTGATGCCCGTGAAGAACACCGGCTGGGTGTTTCCGGAGGCAATGGGAATCGTGCTGACCACACCGTTGTGGTTGAAGCCCTGACCGTCGCCCGACATGTCGCCCTCCATCTTCCAGTAGGGGGCGTCGCAGCAGGGGATGTAGGCCTGCTTCATCTGATCCACATCCAGAATCTGGATGCCTCGCCGGAACGTCCCCGCGTAGATCCGGTTTCCACGCATGGTGATGCGATTCAAGGCGCCCTCCGTCACAGAACTCACCACGCTCGTCGAGCCGATCGGCGTGGGCTTCGCGGGATCGGCCACGTCGTAGAGCCGGACGTTCGACGGCATGGAGCGGACGCCGGGTGTGGTGGCGACCGCAATGGTGGTGCCCTCGCCCGCGATATCCACTGGCCGGCCGATGATGCGGGTGGGTGCTAGTTCGACCAGGTTGATCGGGTCGGAGACGTCGTAGCCCGTCAGCAGCGAGATCCAAAGAGTGCCCGCGTAGGCGTGCTTGAGCGACCACATCGAGACCGGGTCGCCGTCTTGGTCTTTCACCACGTAGAAGCCTGAGGTGGTGTACGACTCGGGTCCGCCCTCGGGCGGAATGTTTTCGGGACCGAACGTATCGAAGGTGGTGGTGTAGGGAACGAGACTCTTGGGCGCCGCTGATCCGCTCGCGGTCTCGAGAGCGTAGTTGGTGGAGAACGCAAGTGCCGGAGTCGGCGGGGTTGTGACCGGGGCCGTGGGGATGATGGAGAGTTGTTTGCCGGAGCCTGACAGGACGAAACGAAGCGGGACTGTGGACGTGGCCGTGGCGGGCGGCGTGGGTACAGTTCTGAGGACGATATTCGCGGCGATGACCGTGGTCGGGTCGAGGGCCACGGGCGACGCGAGTGTGAGCGGCTCGTTGACTTCTATGCCGATCGAGCCAGAGGCCGGCGTGATCGTGGCCTGGCTCACGGCCCCCTGAAGAGCGACGTCGGCGGTGACCGGCGTGCCGTCAATGGCGGTGACTTGCGCGGTTCCGATGAGGCTCTGGCCCAGGACCCGTGCCGTTACCGTCGTGGCGCCCGGGAGCGCTGGAATGGCGTAGACACCGGCGCTATTGGAGGTCGGAATGAAGGGCAGGGAGCTAACAGAGACGAGTGCTCGAACGGGACTGCCGCCTGCCGTGGTGGCGCCAGTGATGAAGGCCACCGGTCCTGAAAGCCGAAGGAGGGTGTAGCGGCCTTCCTTCTTGATTCCATCAAGGGTCAGGCCCGGCAGGCCCGTCGTGGCTCGCGTAACCGCGTTGGTTTCGCCGTTCGCACTGATGACGTCGGCGAGAGCCACCACCTGAAGCCGCGGGAAGCCGTCGTAGTCTGCGCGGTCGACCCTTGCCACTACCAGCGTATCTCCGTGCGTCGCCGGGACGTTGTTAAATGTGAGCGAAGCGGAGGTGTTGAGTGTCGACGACGCGAAGTCGACCGTCACCTCGCCGAGGGGTGTGATGCCGTTCGTCGTCGGGATGAACGGCGAGTAGTCGTCGTAGGCGTAGAGCGCGATCGCCGTGTCTTCGTCGAGGCTTCCCGCCGCGACGTTCAGTCGTACGTTGCCCGCCGTCACCGTGGTCGCGACATTGCCGCCGACGGTGCCGCGTGCGTTTTCGCGGCCCGCGAGGAGGTCAAGGTGAACTCTGCCTTCCCTGAGACCTGCGTTTGGGTAGCTGCGGGACGGGGTGATCGGGAAGGCTGCGCACAGATGCTCGACCAGGCCGGCGCCGGCCGCCGCCGGGGCTGTGGGTGCGCACACGCTTGACTCGGTGGCTCCCGTGATGGTGCCCGGCGTGTCGGAACTCCAGGCCGTCTTCAGGGCGGTCCGCTTGTAGACAACGATATCGACAGACCGCTTGGCAGTGCTCGCCTCCTCGCCCGACGCCAACGTGTACGTCTCGTCGACATCGGCCTGGACGATCGTGCCGGACGGCAGAGTTGTCGGAGAGTCAAGACGTAACGAACCCGTGGCCGTGCCTCCGGTTGGCGGGAGGACTGCGGGGTCAACGCGGCCCTCAGACGTCGCCGTCGCCGGGATCGGGGCGACGTTGACGCCGGCGAGGGCTTCGCCCACCCCGGCAATGGTCATCGGCGGCGTTGCTCCGTCGGGTACAACCAACGCGTACGAGCCGGTGCCTACGAGATCGACTCCGATGACGCCATCCACGGCAGCCAGAGCCGCAGCGACCACTCGCCAATCGCGCATCCCTGAGTCGTAGCGAACCAGGACGGACTCCGGCAGTGGCCCGGCTACCGCAATCGACAGACGCGCGGTGCCCGCGGCGCTCTCCGTGGTCCAATCGAAGGCGGTGAGCGCCGAGAAGCCGAGTGGGAGGAGATTCGGCAGGCCCTGAGGAGACAGCAGTGTCGCGCGGTGAGCGCCTTCGGGCAGGGTCAGGGACACCGGACCTGGGACTCCGTGGACCCCCCCGGCGTTCGCCGGGGCAGGCTCACCGGACGGGGTGACGGGGTTTGTGGGCGGGGCAGTGGAAGCGGAAACGGTCGCTGGTGGGTTCGTGGCCGGAATCACCGGACTGTGCGCCGTGGCTGCCGCGAGGGGCGTAAGTCGCGCGTCCAGTGGCGCCGTTCCGGTGCCGCTGATGACGGACACCACGCGATCGACGGACGTGAAGCCTGGTTTTCCAATGGTCAGTGTGGCGGAAACGTCGGCGACCGGGATGTTGTAGCGGCCATTCACATCGCTCAACGTCGCGCGCGTGTTCGGACCCAGCATCGTAACCGTGGCGCCGGCCAGAGGCAAGGATGTGAGGTCGTTCAGGACGGTTCCCGTGACCACGCCGTCCGCGGTCACCCGAACGCTCCGGCTCGTCGTGGTCGTGTTCCCTGCACGGTCAGTCGCCACAGCGGTGACGGTGAGGGAATCGCCGGGGCGGGCGGTCTCTGGAATGGGGAGCGCGCTTGAGCAACTCCCGAGGCCGGTGCAAATGACGGTCGAGCCCACACGAATCTCGATGCGGTCCAGAGTGAGATTGTCGGTCGCTGAGGCACTCGCTGTGCCCAACCGGCCACGGCTCACTGTCTCTGGAGCCTGAAGATCGAGAACGGGCGGTGTGCTGTCACGCGTGATGGTGACTTGAGCGCTCGCCGTGCGTCCTCCCGCATCGGTTGCTTCCACAGTGAATGTGTTATCCCCGTCTACCAGACTCACGGTCTGCGTGCGGTCGCACGCGAGGACCCCTGGGCACACAAGGGCAGGCTCAGGGACCGGTCCGCCGGGGCCGTTCACCGTGATCGTCGTGCGCGAACGATCAAGAACCGTAAAGGCCAGAATCGCCGTCGCCTCGCGAGTCAGCGCTCCCGACGCGGGCGACGTGATTGCGACAGTAGGCGGACCGAGATCAACCTCCACTTCCCTGGCGAGCATCGTCTCATTGCCGGCTGCGTCCATGGCACGCACTGTGATGGTGAGCGAACCTTCAACGAGGCCGGAGAGCGTTGTGGAATAAGCCTGGCCAATCACCAATGCGCCGCTGCCTTGAACAGTGACTGTGACCGCGGTCGCATCGGCAACCGTGCCGGCGACCGCCACTGAAGACGACGTCAGGATCGCGCCTTGAAGGGGCGACGCGATGGTGAGGGCTGGAGGTGTCCGGTTGAAAATCATAGGGACGCTGACGCTGGACTCGTTACCCGCCGCGTCGATGGCGATGAATACGATGCTCCGCGGTCCCTCGATTCCCGAAAGCGGCGCGCCCAGCACATCGTTGCTGATTGTGGACGAGAACGAGCCGCCGGCACCCACGCTCACGGCTTGACCATTGATCGTGAGGGTCAGTGGTGACGCGTCGATGACTGTTCCCGCGGCCGTCACGGACGTGGCGTTGGTCACGAGGCCTGTGACCGGCGACGCCACTGTGATGACCGGCTCGGTGTTGTCTACGATGGTCGAGACCTGCGTCACGCCGCGATTTCCGGCTTCGTCGAAAGCAGTCGCGACGATCGTGGCGTTGCCCGCGAGAATGGGAATGTCGGCGGTGAAGGAACAGCGCTCGGATCCTGGAACGGTGGGGACGCACCCGGCCTTGGCCGCGGGAATTCCGTTCAGTTCCAGGATCGTGGCGCTCTCGTCGGTGACGTCGACGCTCACCGGTGTGACGCCGCCCCGCAGGTACGCGCCGGGTGCGGGCAGCGTGATCACAACCAGCGGCGAGTTGCGGTCAACGCGGACGGTGACGCGCACAGTGGCGATGTTCCCTGCCGCATCGGTGGCCACGGCCTCAAAGGTCACGCTCGGCCCGGACCCGATGGCGACGTTTGTCGCCTCATACGTGGATGGACCGCCGCCCGTGCCTGGGTTGACCGTGGCGGCCTGGCCGTTGACCGTCACGGTTACCGCCGTCGCATCCGTCACTGTGCCGGTCACGGAGAGGCTCGACGCCCCGGTGAACGTCCCTTCGGTCGGGTCGCCGATCGTGACCACCGGGGCTACGCGATCGACGGTGAGCGTCCGGGTCAGTGTTGCGGTGTGGCCGGTCGAGTCGGTGGCTGTGACGGTGATCTGATTCGGCCCCTCGACAACCGGGACCTGACAAGTGTACGAGCCGGCCGAGAGCGCGTTAGCCTGGCCTTGGGCCAAGGTCCCTGGTCCCGTAAAAGCTCCGACTGAGCACGTCACGGTGAGACTCGGGTCGAGGTCCGTGGCCGTGCCGGTGACCGTAGCGCGCCCATCGGGAGAGAGGCCGCCTCCGCCTACGAGGAGGCCATCCTCGGGAATGTCCGACGTCAGAACGGGCGGCGCGGTATCCACTGTGAACTCCGAGACCACGAAAGCTGTGTTGCCCGCGAAGTCCACAATGTCAGCCCGCACGGTGTGTGCCCCATCCGGCAGAGGCGGACCGATCGCAGTGACGACAGCACCTGAGGGCGTGATCGCGAATTCGAGAGTCCGGTCGATATCGTCGACCTGAAGGCGCGTTGAGCCTGGGTCGATGCCGGCGGACGGAGCGGCATCCTGGAATTCAAAGCGGACGCGCGGCGTGTTCGTCCCAATGAAGGACTGCGGCGACGGCTCCATGAGCGCCGCGGTCGGCTGGACCGTGTCGACGAAGAACGGAAGTGTCCCGCTGTCTGTCCGGTTTCCGGCGCGATCGAACACGCTGAAGTCGTAGGTATGGGGCCCGTCGGGCAGAGCCTCCTCAGCGAGAATGGCGCCGGTCGCCTCTTCGGGCCCGAGGGCGAGCCGACCGGTTCGGTCCACGCCGTTCACCCGGAGAACAAATCGGCCGGCGGCGACACCGGAACGGTCGTCGGAGTACCGAATGACAAACGACGGTGTGGGTGTGGGCACGCCTGCGTTCGGCGCGATCGAAACAATCTGAAACGTCGGCGGTGTCAGGTCGACTTCGAAAGAAGCTGTCGTCTCGAACGGATTACCCGCGCGGTCCTTCAAAGCCACGCGGAGGCGATGCGTGGCCCAAGGCCAGGCTGGCGCGCTTCCGGCGGAGAGGGGACCGGGCAGCGTACGGGTTACGATCCCCGATCCGATCGCCAGGCCGGGCGTGAGATCGATCTCGGGTGCCTCTGGACCGCCAGACCGAACGAACACCTGCACACTCGAGAGGTCGATACCGGAGGGGGGTGTTGTGATCCCAGAAAGGTCCTGACCAAGGTCGGCAAACGCGATCCGGAGATTGGGCGTGTCGTCGTTGGTGAAGGAGTTATCGGTTGGCGTTTCGAATGTCGCGGTGGGAGCTTGGGTATCGACCAGGAAGGTGACCTCGGCCGTTCGGACGTTGTACGCCCGGTCGCCGACTTCAACACGGAGCGTGTGATTGCCGTCCTTGAGCGGCTCGCGAGGAACCCCGACGGCCTCGTTGTCGCCCAGGACGAAGGCGGCCGTGACATCCACACCATCGAGATGCACGCGAATCGTCTGCGGTTCGACACCCGAGCCAGCGTCCTGATACGTGAACACCAGCTCGGGCGTGGGGGTGCGGTGGCGAGCACCCGCCGCAGGTGACGTGATGGCGACAGCGGGGGCGATCGTATCCGTGGTGAAGGAGGCGCTGGTGGTCGCGCGGTTTCCGGTCAGGTCGCGAATTTCCGCGGTGATGGTGTGAGCACCCTCGGGAACGGGCGCCAGTGTCGCGCTGGCACCCGCAGGACCGACGGCGAATTCACTCGTCCGGTCCGCTCCATCAACAAATATCCGAAGGCTCACGGTATCGACGCCCTGGACGTCGTTGTAACTGACGGCCACGTACGGTGTGGACGTGGGCAAAAGGAACGACGGCGCTGGCTGGTCGATTCCGAGGGAGCGGAGGCCTGAAGGAGCCGAAGGCGACGAAGGCCCCCGCTCTACCTCGGCCGTGAGACGAACGTTGGGACGAGGGAGCGCGCCAGCCTGGCCTTGGGCCACGAAGGACCGAGACCCACTCCTCACGTGCCACGAGCCCCTCCCGAAGAGTCCGTTCGCGGAGTGGGAGGGGTTTGGGGTGGGGATTTTAAGGAGGATTGCAGAAGAAGGAAACGTCCTCTTCGAATTCGTTCGCGGTGTAGCATCCGTACTCGAACATCCTATGGATACCTTCACTCTCCCAGCGCATATCGAGGACGGTAGTGTCCTCCTTGATGCCCCTCTGCCTGCCAACGTCCAATCCGTAGAGGTTCGCGTCACTGTAGCGACGCCCCAACCAAACCGGCTCTCCTCTCTCATTCGGCTGATCGAGAACTTCCCGCCCGGAACCAAAACCGGAGAGGAAATCGACGCTGAGATTGAGGAAATCCGCGACGGTTGGTAGGAGTGCGGCTCTATCTCGACAGTAGTGTGATTCGCCGCTCGGTCGATGGAACGTCCTCCGAGCGTGCGGCTGCCGTCGCATGGATCAAGAAGGCGGCGGAATCGCCGGCGGGAACGATCCTCCTCTCCAAACTCGTTCGGGCTGAATGTCTGGTTATGCCTTATCGCAATCGCGACAGCGAACTCGTCGAAAGGTTTGAGAGCGTTTTTCGGGACAACGGTATCGTCCTCGTCAGCATCAGCGATGAGATTCTCGATCTCGCAACACGGATCTTCGCTGAGCACGGAATCAAGATGGCGGATGCCATTCACACTGCGACCGCCGTGCATGGGCAATGTGACGCACTTATCGCCAGGGACGAGCCCTGGACGAAGAAAAGCCCGATCCTCGGCCTCCGTCTCATCGCTTTCTCGGATCTCGCAGCGGCCGACGGCCTTTAGGATCAGCGGGGGCATCGCGGCTGGTCGGTGGTGCTGCTGGGTTGCCTTACGCCAGTCCTCAATCGGAATCCGCGCCTTCCCATCCGCGTCCAAACCACGCGGAATCGTCGGAACCTGTCCCTCTCCCCGGAGCCCTGACCGGCTGACCACCTCCGGTGGCCCCATCACTCGCAAATTCCTCCCTCGCCGAACCTCTCGACAGGTGTAGCCCTTTGCCACCGCCTCCTCGAGGGTTCGCGGCGCGACCATTCGAGACGCGCGCATGGAGGCGCGCATGAGAAGGGCCGCGGCGGAACGCTCCTGCCTCTGGCGCTCGCGAGGGTTCCCTTCCTGCTCCGCCGGTTCACGCCCCTTCTCCTCGCCCGGCTTCGGGAGGATCACGCACAGGTACTCGACCGCCATCTCCGCCCGCATCGCGGCGCGCCACTCCGCTATCGGGATCCGGATGGGCACTGACAGATCCGCGAATGCCGTCGCGGGCAGCGTCTGAACGAGGAAGGCCGCGAGTAGCAAACGCGCGACGAAACGGAAAGCCGCGCCTCGTCGACGAAGCACGGCCGAAGCGAACGGCTGCCGCGCGGCCGAGCCGTCCAAGGATCGGGGCGCTTGTTGAAGGGCCATCATGGAGCCTCCGCCTTGGGCTCAGCCGGTCCCATCGACGCGATCAGCTTCGTGCACATCTGCACGCACCTTACCGCAAGAGAACGAGCCCGAAAACAGTCGGAAGCAGGCGTCAGACGGCGCAAACGAAGCACGTCCGTGAGCGCCGCGCACTCTGTGGCCGAGCCTCGCGCGACCCCGAAATGGTATCGACGCTGGCGACGCGAGACCCGGCCACAGCCCTCCGCCAAATTGAGCACGATGCTCAAGCTGGCGCGCTCGAATTGATCACGGAGAACGCGATTCACCGATGGAACCAGCGTGTTCGCCATGCACTGGAGTTCGAGGGCGACGTGATACACGGTGAGCTTCTCGGCGTCGAGGACGTGCGCGTCATGGACGGCTGCGACCGCGCGATCCACCGCGGCAGATGCGGCCAGCGCCTCCGCGAGTTCCGCGCCGAGGGCAGGACGGACAGCACGGTCGGAAACGGCCGGGGCGACAGCCCCGGCCTCTTGAGTGGAAACGAGTTCGAGAGCCATTAGCGCGACTCCCGGTTGCGGCGCTCACGGTGCATATCGGAGAATTCGGAACGAACGGCGCGGTCGTAGTCTTCGACGCCTTGCTTCTCGCAGCGAACCTTGCGTTCGCAGGATTCACAGATCTCCGCAATCCGGAGAGCCAGATTGGCGGCCTTGATGGCGAGATCGGACTGGATCACGCGACGCTTGGCGCCACAAGCGAGAGCCGATGCGGCGTCGAGTGCCGCCCGGCGTGCGCAGGACCAGAAGCCAAGGCGAACATTGCGGAGAACCGCCGGAACGGTGCGGTCCAACTGCGAGTGAATACGGAAGTCCGAAACGACAATGCGGGCGACCATCACGCAGAGTTCCTCGGCGAGACGTGTGGGAAGGGACGGACCGTCATCTCCGAAGAGGATGCGCTGCGTGGTATCGACTGCGACGCGGACGCGGAGACCGAAGTGGTGAGAACTCGATGACGGCGGCAACGGCTCGGGGCCTGCGTTGCGGGGCTGTGTGGTGGACGTGTACATGAGGGGTTTCCTTTCGGCAGGCCGAAAGTGGCCTGCGCCCCCTCACCCCGACTTCACGTAGGGCGGTGTCAAGGCCCGGAGGCTTTTTTGCGCAGCAAAAAAGTGCAGAGCGAAATGGCGCTCCAGTCCTGATGACGCCGGCACCCGTCTCACGGCGCGAACCACCGCCTTCGGCGCCGTTTCGCGGAGCAGCCTTGACGACGCCCGGAGTGAAGTCGATCATTCAAAGCAGGCCACTCCCGCCTGACGAACGGAAACTCGGCTAAGGACGTCCACCTCAAGCCCCGGGGAACCGGCCCCGAGGCATCGGCCGCCTCGACTCGGCGAGCTGTGCTGGACCAACCGCGATCACCACAGGGCACTGTGTCGCTCCCGTGACTCCGACCGGATCGGCAGGCCGGCAAACGCGCGGATCCGGCGGAGCCGTACGGGCTCAGCTATGACTGCGCCAGACGCAACGTCTTAGAACTTCGAAGCCCGAAACGCAACCCCAAACGGTCCCGAACCGAGCGGCCAGCAGGTACAATCAACTCCGCCAGGCGCTCTCCCACCTTGGCTTGGAGCCCTTCCGAATGTCAACGGTCAATCTAGCCCACGCCAAGACGGCACCAAGTCGGCACGCCCGCTTCCGCAAGCCTCAGGCGGCGGTTGCGGGACCGAACCAGGAGGGGCGACTCTTCGGCGAAATCGAGTCGGCCGTCAGCCTGGACGGCGCAACGTCTCCTAGGATCTCCAAGGTCAGCCACGTTCCCTTGGGAATCGTGAATCGGAACGGTCGAGAACCGTCCGTGGCGTCGAAGCTTGCCACATCCCGCAGGATCATCGCCCTCCAACCTTTCAAGACATCACACCGGATCATCCTTGGGGACGCACGGAGGATGACGGCCGTTAAGGATGAGTCTGTGCACTTGATCGTCACCTCGCCGCCTTATTTCGACCTTGTCGACTACGTGGACGACGACGCCCAACTCGGCCACATCCACGACTACGTGACATTCCTCGGTCAACTCGGAAAAGTTTGGGAGGAGGCGATGCGTGTCCTGATCCCGGGCGGCCGCCTTTGTATCGTTGTTGGCGATGTGTGTCGGTCTCGGCGCCGGTTTGGCACCCACGAGGTCATCCCATTGCACGCCGACATTCTGGTTCAATGCCGGGCCCTCGGCTTCGGAGGCTTGGCCACTCTGCTTTGGTACAAGATCGCGAACGCTGCCACCGAAGTGGGCGGGCCGGGAGCCGCGCTCGGCAAGCCCTATGAGCCCAATGGAGTGGTGAAAAACGACGTGGAGTTCATCCTACGGCTAAAGAAGAGGGGGCCATACCGGAAGCCAACGCCGCTGCAACGGGCTGGGAGTCTGTTTCCACCGGACGATTACGCCGCCGCGATGCGTCAGGTCTGGGCCGATATCCCCGGCGCATCGAGGCGAAGTGGCCACCCGGCGCCGTTCCCTACGGCGTTGGCTTCACGACTGATTCGAATGTCCTCCTACGTTGAAGACGTCGTCCTAGATCCCTTCCTGGGAACGGGTTCCACGACGGCCGCAGCGATCGAGACGAATCGGAGCAGCATCGGCTTTGAGATTGCCGAAGAGTACTGGACAGCGGCGAAGGATCGCTTCGGGCCCCTTGCTCTCCCAGCCAATGCCACGGCAACGTTTGAACGGCCTCCGAGCGGGCGATCGTAGAGTGGCTCCACAGAATCCAAAGGTCTTCAGGCTGCTCTCAGCGTTCGAAGGCCTCTTCAGGGGCACGCTGTATCAACACAGGAAATCTACGCTCGGCAACGCCGTGGCATCAAATCTTTACGAGGACTTGCGAACCCACGGAGGATCGCGAAAGTTCAACGAGCGCGTCTCTGAAGGGCGCTGCGTAGTCAACGTCGCGGGCTCTACGAGAGGCGTTCGAGCGCGAAGGGGAGACGGAACATTCGGGGCGACGGTTCCCGGCTCCGAGGCCACGCAGGCAGAGGGCTTCGCGGTGCTTCAAGGCATGGTCGCGCTCACCCAGATTGGCGCCGAGTTCAAGATCATCGCGACCGCCCACCTGAAGCAGATCGACCGAGTGACAAACGATCTCACGGGCTCCGCTTCCAGTCTCCGCGAAAAAAGCAACAGTGCCATAACCGTCGGGTTTGCCGCCGTCAACTATTCGGAGCGATGGACGGGCATCGAAGGCTCCCGGTCTTTCCCAGTCTCACGAAAGCCACCCCGAGCGCTGCAGGAGTCTGAAGAGACCTCGCGCCGACTCGTCCATCTCGCTGCTCCATCGTACGACGAGTTTCTGTTGCTCAAGTTCAGCGCAACGAATCAGGATCCGTTTCCGTTCTCTTGGGTCAACCCACCGGGAGCAGCCGCCGACTATGGCGCCGTCCTCGTTCGTGTCGCGGACCTGTACGAAAAGCGTTTCTAGGTCTCGCACTATAAGGCCCCGAAGGTGCGCCGCGAGCACTAACCAAACTAGGTCGGCGGCTCGGCTCCGCCTTGCGACCACATGTCGGGGAACCCAACATGCCGGCAAACGCCCGGATCCGGGGAGCCCTGCGGGCGCACCTTCGCTGCTCCAAACACGCTCCTCTGGCTTCGCCCCGCAGTCCATACCGTGGGCGGCGATCATGCCCTTTTGCTCTCCTCAAATTCCATTTCCGTAGTTCCCCCGGCCCAGACTCTACAAACCCCCTCGCTCCCGCTCCACCGAACGCGCCTGCGGCGCGGACGATGAGTGTCTCAAACTACGACCCCGCTCCCCTCTCACGTTCCAACCCATCTCACCACAATCCGTCCTGGTCGGAATCTGGGAAAACTCATGGGGCGGTTTACGGAATACCCTGAGCGCCAACACCGTGGTACCTCTACTCCAAGCTCACGCACCCATTGCCACCCCACCCCCCCAACGGGACAGCCTTCGTTCATGCCCCCTGGTAACAGTAGAGCGATGGCGGGAAACGGCGATCCATGCTGAAGCTAGGTATGTACAGGCAGTTGCCTGAAATCGCCGGCACCCCACCCATGTAGCCCGTCGTTCCCTTCGGGCGATGATGCCATTCTGGCGATCCCGTCGCCCGATTCAGAGCCCAAAGGGTGCCAAAGGGATCGCCACACCAAATGTGGGTTTCGGAAGCCGCCAATGCCGTGGCGATGTACTGAAACTTCTTCCTTCCCTTCTTCTCCATCTCCGTCGCGACCTCGCACTGAAATCGGATGGAACCGTCGAAGAGGTCAAAGGCATGGAGAGTGTCGTGCTGAATCACGTACACGCGATCCCGATAGACGACGTGCGCGCCCCACACCGGCGTGCTCCACAGACGTCGCCCGTCGTCAACCGCGAAGCCTGCCGTCCAGGTTTTCGTCGCAACCACGCAAACGTCGCCTGCAACCATCGGGTGCGCCTCGAGGGACGCGGTCCCGCCCAAATCGCTCACGTCCGATCTCCAACGCTCGGTTCCACTTACTAGATCGAAGGCAACGATGCTCCGCCCTTTGGCAAGAAAGACCCCTTCCGCCGAACAGGCAAACAGCTTCGAAAAATTCTCGTCGTAGGCGCCGACCGAAAGCTGCCTCCAAAGGGGCCTTCGGCTCACGCCATCCACGCGACTTGCCTCCATGGAGACATCAAAGCAGCGATCGTCGTTGGAAGTTTTTCGCCCAACCGCAATGTCCCCCAGCAGAGCGTCCAAGCTGTGATCCGTCGGTTCGCGCCATTTCTCCGTTCCGTGAAGAGCATCGATGACGGTCCATAGCCTAGACCCATCCAAGGTGCGGACGGCCACTAGGACGCCCGGCCTATGTCTCACCCCTCCCGAAAAATCGCCGGCCACCCTCCAAGCTACTTGGCCGCTCTTCTCCAGCATGACAAGCTCCCGAGATCCGTACACAATGAGGGTCCGCCCGTCCGTCAAGGGGCTTGGCAACATCTCGTTGGATTCGAACGTCGAGGTGACCCTTAGGGGCGGGGTAAGGGACACGCCTTCCTGTACCCGGGCAGAGCTTCCAAAAGTGTCTGGGTACATGCTCGTTGGATCAGCGAAACTCAAACAGTGTAGGTGCCGTCGCCTTCAGTTGCGCAAGCCCTGTTTTGAAGTCGGCGGCCGACCCAGGGAAGATGTTGAGTGCGTCTCTGACAATCGAACTGTTTTCAATCCGTTCCACAAACGCCTTCGTGAGTGCAGATCGATGCGTCGGGTCCAAGTCCGGGAACTTCCAGCGGAGTTGGGACAAGTTGAACCCTTGAACAGTAAAGTGTGCAACAAAGTCCCTATCGAACTGATCGAGCGCGTCTCGCAGCGCCTTCTTCGATGGTGGGAATGAGACCCAGCGTTTGACCTCTATCCGTCTCAGGCCATCAAGGGCTCTGTAGACAACATCGTAAGCGCGACTTCTAATATTGCCCTTGGCGGTGAGAAGTGCTCCGATCGGCACACTCTCTTCATACTTCAACGCGAGTCTGGCCCGCTGGTTGGCGGGTACCGAGTCAAGAATGTCCGTCCCCACTTTGAGCACGGCCTGCGCACCGAACGCCTTGTTGCGGTTCGGATGAGCGAGATCGCTGACGACTCTGAGGGTGTTCCCCGCTTCCGCGTCGACGGCCTTGCCGATGCGAACCGCAACGTCCTGGGCAGAATCCAAGCCGCTTTCGGCCCGCAGCACGATCTTCGCTAGGTGCGCCTCCGAAGCCCCGATGCGTACGGCTTTTGTCCACGCTGCCACGATGACAGGATCGGGGGCCGGACAACTGGTGCGGGGCGGCCCGTCTGCGGCAACGTGACCAAGCACGCAGCCGGCGACGATCGACAGGATCGCCTTGAACTTCCTCAATGGGAGGGCCTGCTGCGCCTCGCCCATTACCCTAATGACACCTTCCTTGTCTGGCGCGTTCTTGATGAGCACGTCGAGCTTGTCGAGCATCCGTCCCTGGTCGCCGGCTGCATCCAGGACGTTCGCAAGCGCCTGCCGTCCCTGCGGTGAAAGTACCGCGACCGCCTCGGCGATGTTCCCAAGCGTCTTGCCGCCCGGGGGGTCCTCTGAGACCTCCTTGATTCCCTTCAACAGCCGCTTGCCAAGGACCCTGTTGGCCTCCGCTCCCGGCCCGAAGGCGGTGAGGAGTTTTGGCAAGTTCTTCATCTTGCCGAGAATTGCCGCCTTCTTCGAGAACACCACCGAAGCGGCTCCAGCCGCGGTCGTCGCGATGGTCAGGATTTCGAACTTGTCGGCCTGTCCCTTTTGGGCATGAACGAAGGCGTTGATGAAGTCGATCGGGGTTCTGCCAACCTGGAGAATGGTGCCCAAGACCAAGTCCCCTGCCATCACGTAGGGGTCGTCGGGCGGGCCGGCAGCCCAGGCGCCACCCAGGACCAGGAAGGCTCGCGCCAACATCTCGGATCCAGCGACGCCTATGAAGGAGGTTTCCTTTTGGGCTGAATCCGCGAAGAACGCGTTGACGTCGACGATGTATCCGCCTAACGCTTCCTGGCTGGCGGTCGGTGGCGGATCTTGCAGCAGGGAGAACGTCTCGCCGGTCGAGATCAGGTCGAGGGAGGAATTCGAAGGACCACCGCTCCGGATCTCTTGGTCCCAGGCCCAGGCGCTCGCGAATTGGCCGCCTCGTGTGGGCACTTGGGCCAGAAGCGAACCGCCGGACCGGATCACCGTCTCAAAGTTGCCCGCCGCATCTGCGATACCTTGTAGCTCTGTAGCGCCTCCGGCGAATGTGAGAAGCGGCCCGGCCGCGAGGTCGAGGATGCGAATCTCGTCGAGCGAGCCCGTGAATCCGCTGCCGATGACGATGGGCGATGCAGAGGCGTTAGGTGTCTGAGAGAGAACGAGAGTCTCTTCATAGTCCCCCGCAACTATCTTGATCGCTGTGCCATCAAACTTCCCGCTCACAAGGGTCCACTGGTTCTCTGGAATGGGCTGGGCGGCAGTCACCGATGATTCGGCCGGGGAGCCAATGGCGGAGCCACTCTGAATCGAGAAGCGGGGGTACCCGTTCACCAGATCCAGACGGAATTGGCCCGCCTTCTCGATTAGGACTCCGTTGGAACTTGGTGGCGGCCGTACGGCGGCCTGGACCATAAATCCGGAGGAGAAGGCGAACGCCGGAGCGTGCGGGATGGTGATGGCGCCCGAGCCATTGAAGGTGTAGGCGGGGCCCCGATATCCCTGTTGGAGTGCCTGGACGCCCGCGCTCACCACTCCGTCATGCTGACCCACGTCGTCTGGCGCTTGACCGTTCACGACTCCCTGCGTGCCGGAGTAGTGGGAGATTGCTCTCGCATTGGGCCTTGCGTTGGAGCCAAGCGAGAGCGCGACGCGTTCACCGGGCGTAAGGCCCGTGATTCGATAGGTCGACTGCGCCTTGTAGGGCAGGGAACGAGTAGTACCGTCGGGGAGTTCTAATTCGTAGTTTCCGTCCTGCGTCTTGTCCCCGGCGACGACCGCGGGGAACGCAGAGGCTACGCGCACCACCTCCCCTTCTGGAGGAGTCTGAGTGGCGGGCGCTGCCGCGGACGCGCCGAACATCGCGCTGTCTTCCTCCATGAATCCAGCGGCCGCTCCGTCATCGCTGCCGGACTGTTGTGGCGTCCGATGAGCTCGCCAATGGATCGTGGGCGATTGACCACGCGCCTCTGCCACGGCCGCCGAGAACCCGAGCGTGTATCGATACTGGGTCCCGGCAGGCTCCCATCGGGCGCGAAACACGCCATTGTTGAGCGGTTCAGTAATGTCAATCTTGCCGGCGCTGGCGAAAACCGACGCGGCGGCGTTTGGAGAGATCGGACCACCTTGGCTCGTGACTGTTGCGGTGACCTCAATCGACGGGGTGTCTATAAATGCCACAGTACGATCGAGGGCGACGGCGATCTGCATTGCATGCTGTTGCAAGGTGACGGTCTGCTCGACATCGTCGACGTACGCGGTGATGGTGACGGGGCCGGTCTTCGTCTCACCTGCACGGTACTTGATGGTCGCCGCTCCATTGGATGTCGCTTCCCGTGGTTCAACGAACTCGCCGTCGCCGTCCGTCTCCCAGAACACCCCGGTTCCGTCGAGAACCAGGTTGCCTCGAACGTCGCGGGCGGTGAGTGTGATGAGCGTCTCGCTCGCTCCATCAAGGGGCAGATCAGCTTGGGAAGGCGTCAAGTCGATGGTCTGGGCCGGTCCCGGCAGGACACCCGCCGGATCCGAGACGCCTAGCGTGACCGGCCCGATTTGGGCCCTGACCTGATGACCTGGCGCGGGGGCAATCAGGTTCGCCAGGGACGTCTCGAAGATGCCGTCTCTGGCGGCGACTTCAGCAGGTGAGACGACCCCCGCGGGCAGCACGGACAGGAACGTGACGTTCCTTGATGGCGGCAAGGGGGCGCCGTTGTCCTGGGCCTCGGCGAGCCGACGGTACCATTCCGCGCTGACCACACGGACCTCGACCTCCGGCTTGTCGGCGGTAACAGATTCCTCCTGATCGTCGTCGAAGACAAGTTCTACCGTGGGCTGCTCGTGACGGAGGGTCCGCAGAGGACCGACGACTTCCTCGCCCTCGGCGGTGACCAGTGAGAGCCTCGGGCGGGCTACGTTCTCGCCTACGGTGGGGAATGTGAATCCAAGGGATAGCGGCAGTTCACCGCGACCCAGCTCGTTCACAAGCACAGGAACCGGCGCACCCACAGTTGCGTCGGCGTGTCGATACTCGATATGGGCAGACTCCACCTCAAGGTCCGACGGGATGACCCGGTACTTGATCCTGAAGTCCTCGGCGGCTCGGGGGCCTTCGCCAACCACGACGACCGGCGGATTCGTACCCTCGATCAATGCAAGGGTGCCAAGTGCCGCACTGCGGACACCGCCCGCTCCATCAATCGGCGCGCCAAACGTCCCGCTGGTGGCTCCGTAGAGCAGCTTCCCGACGATCGACAAGCGGCCGCCGACGCCGTCGATCCTGCCGAGATGAGCGATAGTGTCGGGGTCGGAGATGTCGAACACCTCGACACCCAGCGAGGGAGGTGCTGTCGCCTTCTGCGTGGAAACATAGACGAGGGTGCCGTTCACCAGCACATCCACGACACCCCGGCCATCCGCGACGATCTCGCGGACACTGAGAGCCACGGGCAACAGAGGGTTGCTCACGTCTACCACCATGAGGATCTGCTTCGTGCCCGAAACTCCCGCCACAACCGCGAGGTCGTAGCCGCCGACGTTCGCCACATCGAGGGCAAGACCATATTGGAGGGTCTCGCCGTCCTTCGACGGCATGCCCCGATAGACCGTGCTTCCCGCTGAACTCTCCCGGGCGAGAGCGAGACCGAAGTTGCCCGTCGCCACGATGAGCGGCTCGGCGGACTGGGCAAGGGACTTGATGCCGGAGAAGAACGACGCCTGGCCTGATGGGCCGGGCACCGGGATGGTCGCGATGATGGCAGCCTGATTGAAACCCTTGCCGTCGAGGTTCAGGTCGCTGGACGCTTTGAAGTATTCGGCGCTACAGCAGGCCGGCAGAGCCGAGCGCATCGATTCGACTTCGACGATCTGGATGCCTCTCTTGAACGTCCCGGCGTAGACCCGGCTGCCCCGCATCGTGATGCGGTTGATAGAACCTTCGCCCACCGAGTTCGTGAGGCTGGCGGCGCCCACCCACTCGGGAGCCTCGGGATTGGTCACATCGTAGAGGCGCACGTTCGAGGGGAGTGACTTCACGCCGGGGGCGGTGGCAACAGCGATGAGCGTGCCTTCGCCGGCGACATCCATGGGCCGGCCGAAGATATGGGTGGTGGTGGTCTCGACCACGTTGATGGGGTCGGAGAGGTCGTAACCGGTCAGCAGGGCGAACCAGTTGGAGCCGGCAATCTGGTGCTTGAGCGACCACATCGACAACGGCTCTCCCGCTTCGTCCTTTGCCACGTAGAAGCCGGTGGTGGTGTAGGACTGGGGCGCGCCCTCGGGCGGAATCGACTCGGGCCCGAAGGTGTCGAAGGTTGTTGTGTAGGGAACGAGAGACTTCGGGCTCGGCACGCCCGCGGCGCTGTCGAGATCCTGAATGCCGTCGCTGAGGCTCAGAACGTACGTGTGCTTGTACTTGAGACCGTGGAGCGGCTGGATGGTGATCGCGGTGATCGGCAGAGAGGGCGCCTGCGTCACGTCGTCGATCACCTGGCCGGTGGCGCTGACGCCGCTGATCTTGAAGGCCTCTGGCGCGGTGGTTGAGGGAATGGGGCCCGCGGGGCCGCGCTCGGTTCGCGTGAGCAGGACCGTCGAGTGCGTGATCCCCACCACCGGCTCCGTGAACGCGATGGTCGGGAAGATGCTGGTCTGGACGTTCCGGGCGCCCTGCTTGGGATAGGTCTGCTGCTCGATCACGCGGGGGGCCTGAGTCTCGTCGGTATCGACACCACCTCCCGCGGCCACGATTCGCACCGTGGTGGAGACGGGGATCGATCCGGTTAGCGGGCTCAGGGCCGTGGTTTGCAGCACATAGGCGCCTGACTGCGACGGCGTCCAGGTGTCCTGGGTGATCCCCGCGAACGTCCCCGAAGGGTCGCTTACAACCGTGAAGTTCTCGCCGTTGATGTCGAGGCTGCCGATGGTGATCGTCTCGCCCTGGCGGTTGTTCCTGAACTTGATCCGCAGAGGCGTTCCGACCGCGGAGAGACCTCTCGTGTCCACCTGGTCGGTTTCGCGTAGAACCAGAATGTCGACGTCGGGCGCCTGCGGAGGCGGCTGCTGAGCCTCGAACAGGATGTCCACATGCGCTTTGTTCTGATAGAAGCGCAGCGACTGGAACGGACCCCAGCTCGCGGACGTGTCCTGCGGATTGCCCTCGTAGCCCACGCCGCTCTTCGTCTCGGTGCCATCGTCGGCGTGGATCGTCACCGTGCCTCCGGTGTAGGCGTCGTCCCACAGCGTGTAGATGCCGTCTTTCTGACTGGTCGTGAAGAGAGCATTGGCGGACTGGAGGGGATTGCCGCCCGCATCCGACCCGAACACTTTGGCGCCCACGACCGGTTCATAGCGGAGTTCACCGGCCTGGGCGTCGCTTCCCCACGCCTGACGGCGGACGCGGCCCACCACAGCACCCGCGAGCGCGGACCTCGCCAGGGCTGCGGTGCCGGACCAGTCGTAGGTAAGGATGATGTACGTATCCCCAACCACGCTTCCCGAGAACTCAGGCAGCGGTGGCGAGGCGGTTTTCACCTTCAGTTCGGATAGGTCGCACGTAGGATTTTCCGGATCATCGCGCGCGGGCAGATCGCCGCCGGGCGCGTCGCCCGGGCACACGGCGAACGCGTGATCGACGACTTCAAAGCCGGTGACTCCGCTCGGAAGCACGGAGCGCTTCAGGGTGTAGAACACCGCGTCTCGCGGATCGGCGTCTGGATGCGTGGTGCCGAAGTTCCCCGGCACATTGAAGATGAGCTTCACGGGCTTGTTGAAGGTACCCGGCTGGGCCGCGCTGATCTTCAGTACCGATCCGATGGGCCGATTGCCGAACGCGGGTCGCTGGTTCGGGAACTGGGTGTCGTATTGCTCGGGGGTCAGCACTTCGAGCTTCAGGGCAATCGCCTCGGAGAGGGCTCCGTTGGGGATGTCGAGCGCTGTTCCATCGGGACCTTCGATAGTGCCCCCGCCCGGGCCGACCGCGGTTTCACCCGTCGCGGGATTCACGAACTTGCTGCTCTGGAACGTGGTCGTGTTGCCGAATGGGTCGGTGACCGTGATCAGCAATGTGTCGGAAAGGCTTGCGGGGATCTGACCGTTCACCTGGCCTTCATTCCCCGCGGTAAGGCCGAGGACGACTCCGTTCCCTCCGTTGATGATGAGAATCTCGGTGCCCGGCGGGAACGTACCGTTCGGTGCGCTCACCGTGACCAGGCCATCGGCATCCGGGAATGAGAAGGTCAGCGCCTTCAGGTTGTAGACGGGCTTGATGTCATCCTTCGTGCGGAAGGTGGTGGTGGGCGCCGTGACCAGGCCTCCCACGGTGTCGAGGAGGCCCGTGACTTCAAGCGCGTAACTGGTGGAGAACGCGAGTGCCGGAGTCGGCGGAGTCGTCGTGGCCGCCGTAGGAATGATGGAGAGCTGCTTGCCGGATCCGGAGAGCACGAAACGAAGCGGCACGGTGGTGGAGGTGGTGCTGGGCGGCGCGGGAACGGTGCGGAGGACAATGTTCGCGGCGGTGACCGTGGTGGGATCAAGGGCCACCGGCGACGTGAGGGTGAGGAGCTCATTGACTTCGATGCCGATCGAGCCTGAGGCCGGGGTGATCGCAGCCTGGCTCACCGTACCCTGAAGGGCGATGTCGGCAGTGACGGGCGTGCCGTCGATGGCGGTCGCCTGCGCTGTGCCGACGAGGCTCTGGCCGAGGACGCGCGCGGTTACGGTGGTCGAACCAGGGACGCCGGGAATCGCGTAGTAGCCCGCCGTGGCGGAGGTGGCCACAAACGGGAGGGTGTTGGTGGTGACGAGAGCGCGGACGGGACTGCCGCCTGCCGTGGTGACGCCGGTGATGAAGCCTACCGGTCCTGACAGCCGAAGCAGGGTGTAGCGGCCTTCCTTCCTGATGCCTTCGAGAGTCACGCCCGGAAGACCGGTGTCGGCCCTGCTGACAGCTCTTGTTTCACCGTTCGCGGTCAATACATCGGCAAGCGCCACCACCTGAAGACGCGGGAAGCCGTCGTAGGCCGCGCGATCGACTCGCGCCACCACCAGGGTCTCTCCCGGCGCCGCGGCGACGTCGTTGAATATGAGGGAGGCCGACGTATTGAGCACCGACGATGAGAAGTCCACCGTCACTTCGCCGAGGGGTGTGATCCCGTTCGTGGTCGGGATGAACGGCGAATAGTCGTCGTAGGCGGAAAGCGCGATGGCGGTGTCTTCGTCGAGACTTCCCGCCGCGACGTTGAGCTGAACGTTGCCCCCGAGGGAGCGGAAGCCTGAAGGAGCCGAAGGCGACGAAGGCATCCGCTCTACCTCGGCCGTGATACGAACTTCGCGCCCAAGTCCGTTCCTGTGAGGCGCACCGACGACGTGACACGAGCCCCTCCCCTGCTGTCCGTCCGCGACATGGGAGGGGTTTGGGGTGGGGACTTCAACGACAAAATACCTGGCGAGACCGGTCTTCCTTCTCGAAGGCGTCGCCGTAGTATCGTCCCTCAGGAGTCCCGATATGGAAGCACACCCCATCCCAGCCCACATAGAAGACGGCGCCATCCATCTCGATGCCCCCCTCCCCCCTCTCGCGGAACGAGTCGAGGTGATTGTGTATACGCCCCCGACAGCCCCCAAAGGGTCGCTCGCAGCGTATGTCCGGTCCTTGCCCCCGGGCGATATGACCGGGGATGAGATTGACGCCGAGATACGCGACCTGCGCGACTGGGATCGGTGAGGCTCTACCTCGATACCAGCGTCCTGAGACGTTGTGTAGAAGGCGATGCGACTGAACAAGCGATCGCCCTTGGGTGGATTGAACGAGCGGAACTCGCTCCAGGCGGAACCATCCTCACCTCTCGTCTGGCTCGTGCCGAGTGCCTCGTCAAACCTGTTCGGTTTCGAAACGTCGCCAGAATTCAGCAGTTCGAGAATCTCTTCCGTGACAACGGCATCGTCCTCCTGGGAGTTTCCGACGAAATCCTCGAACTCGCGACCCAGATTGTCGCCGACAATCACATCAAGATGGCGGACGCAATCCATACCGCCACCGCCCTCCATGGTGGATGCAATGCTCTCGTGGCGAAGGATCGACCCTGGATCGAGAAGAGCCCCGTCATGGGCCTTCCTCTCCTTCACTTCTCGGAATGATCTCCTGACCGGAGATTCCGACCTCGTCCCAATCGGCCGACCTGAAAACAACTCCTGCGGCGCCGTGCTTCGCGGTGCGTCGCGCCATTCCTCAATGGGAATCCGCGCCTTCCCGGCCGCATCCAAACCCGACGGAGTCGCCGAGACCTCTCGCCCGTCAGCGAGACCTCGCCGCGTGACCGCGTTGGGTATCCCCGACACTCGCAGGTTCCTCCCCCGCCGAACCTCGTAACACACGTACCCCTGCGCCTCGGCCTCACGCCGCGTCCTCGGGGCGGCCATGGAAACCCGCAACTGCAAGGAACCCGCAACTACGGATCGTCTCCCCCGCCGCTCAGGTGCACGCCGAGGCGTCGGGACCTCGCCCGGCTTGAGACGCATCACGCAGACGACTTCAACCGCCATCTCCTTCCGCATCGCCTTGCGCCACTCTGCGATCGGAATCCGGATCGGCACCGACAGATCCGCGAACGCCGTTGCAGGCAGGACCTGGGCAAGGAAGGCCGCGACGAGAACGCGCGCGATGAGCCGGAACACTCGGCCACGGCGACGCAAAGGCGCCGATGTGAAGAGCCGCGGGGCCAAAAGACCCCGCGGACATCCGAGCTGATCATCTAACGTCAAGGCGCCTCAGCCTTCGGCTCAGCCGGTCCCATCGACTCGACGAGCTTCGTCAGCATCTGCACGCACCTTACCGCAAGAGAACGAGCCCGAAAACACTCCGCAGAGGGTGTCAAACGACGCAATCGAAGCACGTCCGTGAGCGCCGCGCATTCCGTCGCCGAACCTCTTGCCACACCGAAGTGATACCGACGCTGCCGGCGACTCACGCGTCCGCATCCCTCCGCCAAATTCAGAACCACGGACAGGCTGGCCCGCTCGAACTGATCCCGAAGAACGCGATTCACCGACGGAACCAGCGTGTTCGCCATGCACTGGAGTTCGAGCGCGACGCGATAGACAGTGAGCTTCTCTGCGTCCAGCACGTGCGCTTCGGCGCCGGCAGCCGCGATGCGATCCTCGGCCTCCGACATAGCCAACGCCGCTGCGAGTTCCTCGCCGACGCGTACCCGTCCAGTCGCTGTCGCAACGACCGGCACGGAGACGGCCGGGGCACAAGCCCCGGCCTGCTGAACCAGTGAAAGCGAGACGCTCATCAGCGGGACTCCTCGACGTCGCTCAGCGATTGCTCGGCTTCGGCCCGCCGCCGAGCCTCCCGCTCCCGACGCTCCCGATGCATCGCCGCAAACTCCGACCGCCGAGCCCGCTCGTAGCTCTCCGACACTTGCTTCTCGCAACGCACCGCCCGCTCGTTCGCTTCGCAAAGCTCCGCGATACGCAAAGCCAGATTCGCCGCCTTGATCGCAAGATCGGACTGCATCACCCGACGCTTTGCTCCGCACGCCAGCGCGGACGCCGCATCGAGTGCTGCCCGTCGTGCGCAAGACCAGATACCGATCCGAACGTTCCGCAGAATCGCCGGAACCGTCCGGTCCAACTGCGAGTGAATCTTGAAGTCGCAGACCACGATCCGTGCGACCTGAATGCAAAGCTCCTCGGCCAAGCTGGTCAGAACCGACGGACCATCGTCGCCGAAGAGATAACGCTGCGTGGTATCGATCGCCACGCGAACGCGAAGACCGAAAGCGAAGGACCGAGACGACGGCGGGATCGGCTCGGGGCCTGGGTGCGGGGCTTGGGTAGTGGACGTATGCATGAGGGTTTCCTTTCGGCAGGCCGAAAGTGGCCTGCCCCCTCAGTCCCGACTTCACGCAGGGAGGTGTCAAGGCCCGCAGGCTTTTTTTGGAACAAAAAAGTGCGGAGCGCACGCGGAGCAGCCTTGATGCCGCCCGAAGTGAAGTCGATCATTCAAAGCAGGCCACTCCCGCCTGACGGAAGGAAACTCACCGGCAATCCCTGCGTCCAAGAGCCCCGCTCGAAAGCCCCGAGCCTCAACCGCGGATCTCTCGCGACAAGGCCCGAGAACCGTGAAGTCCCAAACCCCAGAACGTCCAAGGCCAAAAAGACGGCGCGCCCCAAAATCAACCGTGAGCGATCTCCCGCTCATCGAACCACCCGCCACTCAACAAAGGAGCGGTCTCCCGCGGAGCGGTACGGGCGCGGCTTGCCGCGCCAAGCCGGCCTCCCCACCCCGGCTACACTCCCCGGCCCATGCCCGAGCCCCTGCCGGAGATTCGTCTCCCCATCCATCTCCGACGGAAAAGCCCCGTTAACAACAAGCAGCAGCGAACTCTCTACCGCGCCATCCTCGACGCCACCGCTTTGCTCGGACTCGCCTTCGGAAACCAC
>ENA-ORBV01005197-ORBV01005197.1-microbial-mat-metagenome-genome-assembly--contig:-NODE-5197-length-24200-cov-8.091531_pt1 | contig 24200 bp, 18 predicted proteins | sample MGYA00237777_ERZ505514 | MGnify/ENA primary metagenome ERZ505514 (study PRJEB26160, sample SAMN06269048) | microbial mat metagenome | isolation source: Oligotrophic lake microbial mat | place... | reverse complement strand
CGCCGACTCGCCGTGAATTCCCGTGGCAGCTGGCCGCCGGCGGCCAGCTGCCACGGGAATTCACGGCGAGTCGGCGCGGCCAACGGTACTCGCTGGAAGTCGAGGCGGTATTCCCCGGAAGGGACGGGTTGGCCTCGTAGTGCTCCTTCAATCGCATACGAAGCCGGGAAATGTGGACTCGAATCGAGGAGTCGGTTTTGGGATCGAAATCGGGTTTACGGCCAAGAACATCGGTGCCAATGGCGTACTCGGAAATCGCGGTTCTCACGGTGCTTCCAAAGGTAGAGGAGCAGATCGCGAAGGACAGGGGCCTTGCGGAAGGAGGGGTTGGCGGCAAGCAGCTCGATTGCGGCTTGCTCGCCGGGCGTAGCTCCGTTGGTCGCGGGCATGGGATTTGCAACCCATATAGTCTGAGTATGAGCGAACTCACCGAACAATTTGGAGACATCGACATTTATCTGTTCGATCAACTGCTTCGCGGAAGGATCCGGCCGGGGATGCGGATTCTGGACGCCGGCTGCGGCGGCGGGCGAAACTTGGTCTACTTTCGACGGGAGGGATACGACGTGTGGGGAGTGGACGAGATTCCGGCGCTGGCCGGCTGGGAACAGTTCCGGGTGGCCAAAGTGGAGAAAATGCCGTTCCCAAGTGCGGATTTTGACGTCGTTTTAAGCTCCGCCGTACTGCATTTCGCGCGAAGTATCGCGCACTTCGACGCCATGCTAAATGAAATGTGGCGGGTTCTGAAGCCTGGCGGTCTGCTTTTCTGCCGTCTCGCGTCGTCGATTGGGATGCCACACCTGGCTGTGGGGCGAACAGTTTTGCCGGACGGATCGGAAAGGTTTCTGGTCGACGCGGCGATGCTGCTCGAACGGACGGCGGCGCTGGGAGGCGAGTTGGAGGATCCGCTGAAAACGACGGTCGTGCATGAAATGCGGTGTATGACGACCTGGGTGGCGCGGAAGATGTGAAATCTGAAACTTTCTGATTGCTTTCGCTCGCCGAATGTGAAAACATGGCGGGCGGACAATTCCATGCTTCAGAAAACTCTACTTCTCGCTTGTGCGGTTGGGGCCATGACGCTGCTTGGCCAGCAGGGGTCGGGGACGATTTCGGGGATCGTTACCGATCAGCAGGACGCGGCCGTTCCGGGGGCCGATGTGCGGGTCCGGAATACCGGCACGAACTCAATGTTCCGGACGAAGGCCAATGAACAAGGGTTCTACACGGCGCCGGGCATGGCGGTTGGGGAGTATGAAATCGTGACGGAGCGGATGGGTTTTAAGCGTTCCGTGCGCAGCGGGATCACCCTGCAGGTGAACCAGACGGCGCAAGTGGATGTGCGCCTGGAGATCGGGCAGGTGGCCGATACGGTTGAGGTTGTCGGTGAGGCGCCGATCGTCAATACGAGCAATGCCACGGTGGGCGAGGTGATCGAAAACCGGCGGGTGCGGGACCTGCCTCTGAACGGCCGCGGGGCGCTCGCGCTGACGCTGTTGACGAGTGGGGTGATCTCCAACGCGGGGCCGACGAATTCCGGGTTTGGCGACCGCGGCATTCAGATCTCATCCATATCCATCAATGGCAGCCCGAACTCGATGAACGCGCAGATGTTGGACGGGTCGAACAACATTTTGAGTTATGTCGGGGAGGTGGGGGTGCCGCCGGCGGTGGACGCGGTGGAAGAGTTTAAGGTCCAGAGCGGGACGATGTCGGCGGAATTCGGATTTACGGCGGGCGGGACGATTAACTTAGTCACCAAGTCCGGGACGAATCGAATTCGCGGGTCGTTGTATGAGTTCTTGCGGAACGACAAGTTTGACGCGCGGAACACCTTCGCCCCATCGAAACTGCCGTTCCGGTATAACCAATATGGCGGGACGATCGGCGGACCGATTCGCAAGGACAAGACATTCGGGTTCTTCAACTTTGAGGACTATAAGTCGCGGCGGAGTTCGCCGCGCATCGCGTCAGTGCCTTTGGCGACATGGCGGCAGGGGGACTTCAGCAACCTGTTGACGGTGGCCGGAGCGGTGATACCGATCTATGATCCGGCGACGACGCGCACTAACCCTAGCGGGCCAGGACAAGTGCGGGATCTGTTTCCCGCGAATCAAGTGCCGCGAAACCGGTTTGACCCGATAACGCCCAAGATCGTTGAATTCTGGCCGTTACCGAATCGGACGCCGCAAAACGCCTTCACGCAGGCGCAGAACTTTCAGGACGCCGCGCGGAGCACGATCGACTGGCGGCAGTGGAATGTGAAGCTCGACCACCGTTTCGGTGAGCGGAATTCGATGTTTGTGCGATACACGTCGGCACAGCACAAGCCGGGTTCGGACTCGTTTTTCCTGGAACCGACCGTGGGCGCGAACCGGTTCGACGACCAGATCAACCGGAACGCGGTGGTGAGCGACACGCATACATTTTCGCCAACGCTGATCAACGATTTGCGGGTGGGCGTGATGCGGCAGGGGTTTAGCTTCCTGGCGGTGAATTTCGGGAAGGGATGGCCGCAGAAGCTGGGTCTGCCCGCGATCGTGCCGAACGACCAGATGCCGCTGATCAACTTCGGATACGGCGAAATTGGCGGCGGCGCCGCGGGTTACAGAGGCTCCTTCAACTGGGACATTCAGGACATGGTGACGAAAGTGGCCCAGAATCACACGCTGCGAATCGGCTACAATCATCGCCTATTGCAGGGCGGAAACCAACAGGGCGCGGCGCTTTCCGGGAACTATGGGTTTGCCGGATTGACGACGAATCCGCAGTTGCCGGCGGCAACCGGATCGAACATGGCTCAGTTCCTGCTGGGCGAAGTGTCCAGTGCTTCGATCGACCGCATTCTGGGCAACACGTTTGTGGGGTATTCCGCGAGCGCGTTTGTGCAGGACGACTGGAAGCTGAACCGGCGCCTGACATTGAACCTCGGCTTCCGCTACGATTTCCAGCGGAAGCCGATCGAACGGCACGATGGGCACATCAACTTCGATCTGAACTCGATCGATCCAGTATCGGGTCTGCGGGGGAAGACGGTGTATGCCGGTGTGGACGGGCAGCCGCGGAGTTTTATGGGCGAAGACTATAACGACTTCGCACCGCGTTTCGGCTTCGCGTGGGACGCCTTTGGCGGCGGGCGCACCGTGGTGCGCGGCGGCTACGGCATTTTCTATCCGCCGATTTTCTGGCGGAATTTCATGGGCAATACCCAACTGTTCTCCACCAACTCGACGGCGTACGTGGCGCAGGGGCCGGGACAGCGGGCGTTCCGGTTTTCGCAAGGCCTGCCGTTCGCGCCAATTGAATCGCCGGGCGCGAAGGCCGGCCCAAGCGCGCTGCTAGGGCAGGGCGTGAACGTGACGGAGACGGACCCGACGACGCCGCTGACCCAGCAATGGAACCTCTCCGTGCAGCAGGAGTGGAAGGGCTGGCTGTTTGACGCTACGTATGCGGGCAACAAGGGCAACCACTTTATCGCCAACGGTTATAGCGCGAACGCTTTGACGCCGTCCGACCGGCTGCGGCTGGGGCGGACGCTGCAGGACGTCCTGCCGAATCCGCTGGCCGGAAAGGTGCCGGGCGGGCTGGGCGCGGCGACGGTTTCGCGCGAACGCGTGTTGCTCCCGTATCCGCATTACGCGGGCGTGACGATTCGCAATCCGCGCTACGGGAACTATATGTCGCACCAGTTGCAGCTCAACGTCAAGCGGCGGATGGCGAAGGGGCTGCTGGTCCACTGGGCGTATACGGGCGGCAAGAAGATGAGCGACGGCGTGTCGGTGCCGGTGGACTTTGGGCCGGTGGAGCAGACCAATGAAAACGGGTTCCAGGACAGCGTTTCGAACCGGCAGTTGAACAAGTCGGTAGACCCGGCGGACGTGTCGCAACGGAGCGTGATCAGCCTGCTGTATGAACTGCCGTTTGGGCGGGGCAAGTGGCTGAACCCGGGCAATATCGTGTTGAACAAGATTGTGGGCGGCTGGCAGGTGAACATGATCAACGTGCTGCAAACGGGCGTGCCGCTGACGGTGCGCGGCGCAAACAACTTCGCCGCGGACCGGCCCAATTCAACGGGCACGAGCGCGAGGATAGACAATCCAACGAGGACGGCGTGGTTCCGGACAGATGTGTTTGTGAATCCGCCGGAATATGAATTGGGCGATGTGGGCCGCACGCTGCCCGATGCGCGGCATCCGGGCGCGGTGAATTTTGATATTTCGATGATCAAAGAAACGACGTTCCGGGAGCGGTTCCGGGTGGAGTTCCGGGCCGAGGCGTTTAACATCGCCAACCATGTGAATTTGGGTTTGGCGGATGATAATTTCCTGCCGGGGACGGATGGGAGGAACCGGAGTTCGACGTTTGGGACGGTGAACTCGGCGCGGGATGCGCGGATTGTGCAGTTGGGGTTGAAAGTGATCTTCTAATAGGATGACTTTCTCGCGACGGTCTTTGTTGGCGGCGCCCGCCCTTTTGTTTTCACAGAAGGCCGAGCGGCCAAATGTTTTATTCATCGCGGCCGACGACATGAACAATGCGTTGGGATGCTATGGGCATCCGATGGTGAAGTCACCGAACCTGGACCGGCTGGCGGCGCGGGGCGTCCGGTTCGACCGCGCGTATTGCCAGTATCCAGTATGCGGGCCGAGCCGCTGTTCGTTGTTAACCGGTCTGCGGCCCGATACGACGAAGATCTTCGACAACAATATTGCGGTTCGCGAGACGATGCCGGATGTGGTGACGCTGCCGCAAATGTTTAAGAACAACGGCTGGCGCTCCGTTCGGGCGGGCAAGATGTATCACATGGATGTGCCTGGCTCGGTTGGCACGAACAAATGGGACGACCCGCCAAGTTGGGATGTGGCGATCAGCCCGGCGGGCGCGGAGCAGCGAACCGTTGGTGTTGGGCGGAATATTACCGAGGGTAAGCGGACGCGATGGGATACCATTGCTTTCCCTGGCGATGGTCTGGATCAGGCGGACGAGAAGTCGACACAGATTGCGATTGAGACGATGGAGCAGAATCGGGTTCGCCCATGGTTTATGGGACTGGGCTATCTGCGGCCGCATGTACCGCATGTCGCGCCGGCGCGGTTTTTCGATATGTATCCGCTGCGGGACATACGGCCGGTGGAGAATCCCGCCAATGATTTGGACGACATTCCGCTGGCGAGCGAGCTGGCAATCAACACGCGGGCTAAGGACGTGGGCGGGATGAATGAGGCCGATAAGAAAGAGGCCATTCGCGCCTACTATGCGTCGGTTTCGTATATGGACTGGCAAGTGGGGCGGGTGCTGGACCGGCTGGAGAAATCGGGGCAGGCTTCGCGCACTACCGTGGTGTTTTGGGGCGACCATGGATGGCACTTGGGTGAACACCGGCGGTGGCATAAGAGGAGTTTGTTCGAAGAGTCGATGCGGGCGCCGCTGTTGATTGCGGCTCCGGGGCGGCGCGGAAATGGACGGGTGGCCAAGGGGCTGGTGGAGTTTGTGGATATTTATCCGACGCTGGCGGAACTGGCTGGGTTGGCGGCGCCGGGGAATTTGGAAGGGCAGAGTTTGCGGCCGCTGTTGGACAATCCGGACCGGGCGTTTAAGCGGGCGGCGTTCAGCGTGGTGACTTCGCCGCCTGGAATTATAGGGCGGGCGGCGGTGACGGAGCGATACCGGTATATTCGCTGGACTGGGCCGCATCCGGATGAGGAGTTGTATGACCGGACGACGGACCCGCGGGAGTTTACGAATTTGGCGCGGGATGCGCGGCATGAGGCGCTATTGAAGAGGATGCGGGGTGTGATGGACGCGGGTTGGCGGGGGGCGCGGGCGGGTTAGTTCCAGGTGGCGGCCTGGATCCAGCCGGTGCCGTTGCCTTGTTGGTCGACGATCCAAATGTAGAGGTTTTTGGGAGTGGCCAGATAGGGGTTGATGAGGTTCATGGACAGCGTGAGGTTAGCGCTGGTCGTTGACGCAGCGTTCATACTGGTGGCGGCTGCACTCACGGCACACTGGCCATTTTGGGAGGAGCCAAGAATCGGCGACGTGAGCGCGTCGTTGTAGAGATAGAGTCCGCCAGTCGGCCGGTCATAAAATCCGTGGCAACCATTGACGGTGGGGGTTGGCGAGGCGGCAACAAGGAAATAGATTCGTGCAATGTTCGCATTGCCGTCGGGATCGGAGACGGGGATAGTTACTGAAAGCGGGTTGACGCCGCTCAATGCGCTGGGGGTCCCCGTTCCCACGGCCGGCAGCGCATTCGCGTTCGGGAACCACTGCCCGGTTTGCACCCATCCGGTTTCCGCGTTCTGGCTGTCCAGAGCCCAGAGATAGACATTCTTCGCGGTGTTGGCGAATGGAGGCTTCAGCGACATCTTGAGGCTGATAATCAGGTCGCGGGCGTCAATGGAAGTGTCGATGCGGAAAGTTGAAGCATCAAGGGCACACTGGCTGTTTTGGAGACCTGGTACGAGTGCCGTGGTGCTGTCGTTGTAAAGAAACAGGGCGTTGGCGGCGCGGTCATAGAAGCCGTGACAGGTGTTTTGCGGGATGTTGGTATCGGTGTTAATGAGGAAGTACAGGCGCTGGATATCGGTGTAGCCGTTGAAATCGCGCGCGGTAAAGGTGACCGTAGACGGGGAGCCGCTGAAACCATCCTGGCGATTGACGACGGTGGGCGGCTGATTGGGAGCGGCGAGGCTCCAGGAGGCGGTGCGGACCCAACCGGAGCCTGTGTTCTGGGTATCGACGGGCCAGAGATAGGCGTTGGTGGCGGCGGTGGTTTTAATGGTCAGGTTTAGGTTCAGAGTGAGATCGGTGGCGGTGGTGACGACGGTAGTGGCGGCGCCGTTAATGGCGCATTGAGAGTTTTGAATCGCCTGGGCGGCGCCGGGGGTGAGCGGACCGGTAATGGCGGTAAGCCCGTCATTGTAGAGGAAGAGTGCGTTGGCGATTCTGTCGTAGAAGCCGTGGCAGGTGTTCTGGGGGATGTTGGGCGTAGGGTTGATCAGGAAGTAGAGGCGTGTGATGTCGCTTGCGCCATCCATGTCGCGGGCGGTCATGGAGAATGTCTGTGGGCTACCGATTAAGGGGCAGGGGTGGGGGCTATGACAGTGAGCGGCATGTTGGCGTTGTTGGACCAGGCGCCGATTTGTTGAAGTTCGCAGTACCAGTCCCGCCTGCCGTTCCACCGCCGCATTCCAACTTGAATTCTCCCAGCAACTCAGCCCGTCCGCCAACGCGGAAAATCGGCGAGTCGGAACTCACCTGGGTACAGGAAAACGCCGAAACCTGCTGGCCCCGAACAGGCAACACGAAGATCCACGTCAACGCCAGGAAAGCGAACTTGTGTATTGTCAAAAACATTTCTCGGGGAATTGCTATTGTACGGGAATTCGCGATTATGAAAGACTATTGTGCAATGTCAGTCAAGCTGCTGGTATCCATCTTTAGTACTGGGCTCTTCGCCCAAACGGCGCAGGTAGGCGGGAGGATCACCGACGCCTCCGGCGGCGCTGTACACGGCGTACAGGTCAGCGTCCGCAGCACCAATACGGGTACTGAGCGGCAGGTGCGCACGAACGATTCCGGCCTCTACACCGTGCCGTTGCTGCAGCCGGGTTCTTACGATGTGCAGGTCCGCCAACAGGGATTCAAGCCGATTTCGCAGAGGGGCATAACTCTAGAAGTGGATCAGCGAGCGGAATTGAATTTCCGCCTGGAAGTGGGCGCGGTGACGGAGCGGGTGGAAGTGCGCGCTTCGCTAAGCCGGTTGAATACGGTGGAGGCGTCGCAGGGACAAGTGATCGACAATCAGCGGATTGTGGAAATGCCGCTGAATGGCCGGAATTATATCGATCTGGCGCTGATGTCGGGCGGCGCGGTGCAGGCGGCGCCGGGGTCGCGGATTGGCGGATTTTCGGCCGGAGGGCAGCGCGTTAGCCAGAACAACTACATTATGGACGGATCGATAACAACTCCGTGGAACTGGCGGCGGCGCGGCGGCGCGCGGAAATGGTGCAGCCATCAATTGATGCGATTGCGGAGTTCAAAGTGCAGACCAACGCCTATTCGGCGGAGTTCGGGCGCGGGATGGGCGGCGTGGTTAACCTGACGATTAAGAGCGGAACGAATGGATTTCACGGAGCGGCGTTTGAATTTGTGCGGAATGAGATTTTTGACGCGCGGAATTTCTTCACGCCGCCAAGTACGGCAAAGCCTTCGTTCAAGCGGAACCAATATGGCCTGGCCTTTGGCGGGCCGGTGATCATTCCGAAACTTTACAACGGCAAGAACAAGACGTTCTTCTTCGGCGACTTTGAAAGCACGCGGATTCGGGAGACGAGCACGATCGCGAATACGCTGCCGACGCTGCGGATGCGGAACGGGGACTTTGGGGCATTGCCGGCGAACCGGGTGATCCGGGATCCGGCGAATGCGCAGCCGTTTGCGGGGAATGTGATTCCGGCGGCGCGGCTGGACCCCGTGGCGCGACGGCTGGCGCAACTGTATCCGACGCCGCAGAACGCGAACCTGGCGAATAACTTCACGTACCTATCGCCGCGGACACAGGACGTGGACAAGTGGGACATTCGCGGAGACCAGAATGTTGGTTCGCAGGATACGGCTTTCTTCCGCTTCAGCCGGCAGGATACATCGCTGCCGGACACGCCGAATCTTCCCGCGCCCGCATATGGCGGCGGCAATCTGGACTACATCACCGAAGGCATGAACGTGGGCGCCGGCTGGAATCACATTTTCACCCCGAGCCTGATCATGAGCGCGCGGGCCGGTTGGAATTACACCCGCTTCCAACGCGACAATCCGGCCTCGGCGCTGGGGAAGAACTTCAACCAGGAGTACGGCATTCCGGGGGCGACCTACGTGCCCGATGGCGGTTTCTCGCAGATGGCGATTACCGGTTACCGGGCGCTGGGTATTGGCGCGAGTAACCCGGTGGACCGCAACTTGCAGAACCGGCAGATCAGCGGTGACCTGACGTGGATCCGCGGCCGGCATACGGTGAAGTCCGGTATCTCGTTCCTGCGCTCGCAGAACCCGATCTATAACATCCGGAACACCTTGGGCACGTATACGTTTAACGGCGCCTATTCGGGCGACGGGGCGACGGATTTCCTGCTCGGCGTGTCAAGCCAATGGGCGTGGCAATCGCCGGTTTCGGTATCGATGCGGGCGCACAACCTGGGTGTCTATGGGCAAGACGACTGGAAGCTGAACGAGCGGCTGAGCGTAAATCTGGGATTCCGGTACGAGGTGTCGCCGCCTTGGTATGAGAAGAACGACAAGATGGGAAACTTTGACATTGACACAAAACCTGGACAGGCTTCGCTGGTGTTTGCGCGTAGCGACGGTTCACGATCGGACCGGGCGCTGGTGGCCACGGATAAGAACAACTTCATGCCGCGCGTGTGTTTCGCCTATAAACTGACGGACAAGACGGTGGTGCGGTCGGGGTACGGAATTTTCTTCGCTTATATGGAGAATATGGGTGATAGCGAGTACCTGATCGGCAACGCTCCGTTCGCTTATGGCGTGACGCTGGCGGGGTCGAATACGGTGCCCGCGGTACGGCTGTCGGCTGGGCCCGGGGCGAGCGCGACGAATCTGGCGCAAGCGACGGGATTGCAGTTCTCGTCCTATGAGCGCAAACCGCCGTTGTCGGCGGCGCACCAGTGGAACTTCAATATACAAAGAGAAATTGGGCAGGATTGGCTGGTGGAAGTGGGATATTCGGGTTCGCGCGGGTTGCATCTGGTGCGGCGTTACGATGCCAACTTCTCGCCTGCCGGGCCTGGAAACATCAATGCAAAGCGGCCGTTCTCGCGCCTGGAGATCCCCGGAACGGGCATCATCGCCACGCCGCTGGGGCCGGTCTATACACACCGCTACGATGGGAACTCGATTTACCACGCGATGCTGGCGAAGGTCGAAAAGCGGTTTTCGAGTGGTTTCACGGTGTTGTCGTCCTACACATGGTCAAAGACGATCGGGGACACGTGCGGAGGCGCGGTACAGGGGAACGCGGGCGGCTGCGGCTTTCAGAATTTGTTGAACTTGCGGCCGGAGCGCAGCGTTGACAACCAGGACGTTCCGCACCGCTTTGTCACATCGGCAATGTACGATCTGCCTCTTGGCAAGGGCCGTTCGATGCTGGCCACCAGCCATCCGGTGGCGAATGGCGTCCTGGGCGGGTGGTCGATCGGTTCGATTTTGACGATGAGTTCGTCGGTGCCATTCAGCCCGACGGTGCAGGGCAATCCGGCGAACACCGGCACCTATACCGTGGTGCAGCGGCCGGACGTGGCGGGCAGCGCCTACGACGGCCCGCGGACGCTGCAGCGGGACTTCAACGTGGACGCCTTCGTGCGTCCGGCGAACTTCACGTACGGCAGTTCGGGACGGAACGTATTGCGTGGCCGGTCGCAGTTTAATTGGGACTTTTCCGCTCTGAAGAGTTTTCAATTGCTGGAACATTTGCGGTTGCAGTTTAGGTTTGAGGCGTTTACGCTCTCGAATACGCCCCGCTTCGGCGCGCCGGGAAATGTGTTGGGCACAGCGGCTTTTGGAGTGATCACGGGCGCTGGTACGCCGCGTAACTTGCAATTTGGATTGAAGCTGATCTGGTAGAGGAGAGCAAATGAATCGACGAGACTTTCTTGGCTTGGGCGCTGGGCTGGCGCTGGCCGGGCAGGAGTGGGGCGGGCCTGTGGTGGATATCCACCTACACCCGAAACGGACCGCGGACGATGGCTTCGCGCACAACGACGGGATGGGTGCTACGAAGGCCGTGCTATTGACGAATCTGAGAATGGCCGAGCAGGCCAAAGCCGAGATTGCATTGCGGCCGGACAAATTCATCTGGTTCGCGGCGGCGGATCCCTCGCAGCCGGGCAACCTGGAAGCGCTGGGGAAGGCGCTGGATGGAGGCGCCCGCGGGGTCGGCGAAATGAAGAATCACACAGCGGCGGACGCGAAGGATATGCGGCGTCTGTATGACCTTTGCGCGGAGCGGAAGGTGCCCGTATTGATCCATTTTCAGGAGACGTCACAGTTCACAAAAGAGGAAGGCTGGAACACGGGCTTCGCGCAGTTCGATAAGGTGTTGAAAGCCCACAAGAAGACGACTTTTATTGGACACGCCAATTTCTTCTGGGCGAGTATCAGCACCGATGTCGCGCGGGAATCGGAGTATCCGGCGGGGCCGGTGAAGAAGGGAGGATCGACGGACCGGTGGCTGGCCGAGTATCCGAATCTATACGGTGACATGTCGGCGAATTCGGGCAATAACGCATTGAGCCGGGACGCGGAGTTCGCGCGGGAATTCATTAAACGGCACCAGCACAAGCTGATGTTTGGCAGCGATTGCAGTTGCCGGGATGGACGCGGCGCGGGCAGCGGTGCGCTGTTGCCCAAGCTGAAGAATAAGTGCGTGGGAAGGGATACGTTGGGGTTGTTGAAAGAACTCACAACGCCCGAAGTATTCCGCAAAGTGACTTGGACGAACGCCTCAAAGTTGTTGGCGTTATGACGAGGAGGCGATTAATGATGAGCGCGGCGGGAGCAATGCACGCGGCGACAACGGTGGACTTCGCGGTGCCGGCCGGATCGTGCGATTCCCACACGCATATTTTCGGCGATCCGGCGCGATTTCCCTTTTTCGCCGGACGGAGCTATACGCCGCCGCCGGCGTTGCCCGCGGAGATGAAAACGCTTCACGCGGCGCTGCATATGGATCGCGTGGTGATCGTCACGCCCAGTGTTTACGGGACGGACAACGCCGCGACGCTGTACGGAATTCGAGAGACGGGGAAGGGCGCGCGCGGGATTGCGGTGATCGACGAAAAGACGACGGACAGCGAGTTGAAAGCGATGCACAAGGGCGGCGTGCGAGGCATTCGGCTGAATTTGGCGACGGCCGGAATCACCGACCCGGCGCAGGGACGGGAGCGTTTCCAAAAGGCCGCGGCGCGGATGAAGAGCCGCGGCTGGCACATTCAGATTTTCGCGAATCTGGGCGTTGTCGCGGGGATTCGAGAGCTAGTGATGGAGTCGCCGGTGCCAGTGGTGTTCGATCATTTTGGCGGCGCGAGGGCGGCGCTTGGACCCGCGCAACCGGGCTTCGCGGAACTCGTGGAACTGGTGCGATCGGGCAAAGCGTACGTGAAGATTTCGGGTGCGTATCGAGCTTCGGAGAAAGGGCCGGACTACGCCGACGCCGCGCCATTGGCGCAGGCACTGATCGCGGCGAACGCCGACCGCATTGTTTGGGGCACGGACTGGCCGCATCCGGATTCACCGGGACCGGCGGGGCGGAAAGCCACAGACGTTGGCGCTCGGCTCCCGATTGACGATGGACGGCTGCTGAACCAACTGCCCGTATGGGCGCCGGATGCCCGGACGAGGAAGAAAATCCTGGTGGACAATCCGGCGCGTCTATACGGATTTTAGGCCGGTTTACTCGGGATCGGCCGGGTTGTTGAAGAGCACGCCGAGCTTAATGGAGCCGTGGGCTTTTTGCGGAAAGCCTTCGGCGGTACGGTCACCGGGATCGAGATTGGACGCTGTGTCATCGGGTGGGAACAGCACAAGGGAGCGAAGGAATTCCTGAATATCGTTGCGGGCATTTTCGCCGAGCGCGGCGTAATGATCGCGGGCCGCTTGCGCTTCGCCGCCATGCCAGAGGATGACCTCGTGGAGATTGGTGGTGCGGCCGTCGTGGCCATACGGAGCTGTGCTGCCGACACCCCAGAGGGCGGCGGTGAGGAACTGCTTCTGCATCGTGCCGTCGTAGTTGCGCTTATGGAAGTTTGGCCCCAGATCGTGCCGCTTGAAGTCGGTGTAAATGTCCTTGACGAGGAATGGCTCCAGTTTGGGCGCCTTGCGTCCGTCCACCGTGTTGAATAGCGGTGTGGCGGTGGCAAAAAGGTGATTGAAGTGACCGCGAACCGCGTCATAGACCGTTTCGACATCGGCGACACGGCGGTCGCGCTCGATTTGCAAATCGGGTATGTGGCAACTGGCGCACCCGGCTTGCTCGAACGATTGACGTCCGCGTTGGACGGCGGAAGTCTGCTCGTAGAGGCCCGGTTTGAAGTAGTTGAGCAGATAGAATTCCAGATATTCTACTACGGCGGTGTTGGAGCGATTGGCGACAGCGTTGGTGAGTTCCATGTCAACGGCCTGGAAGCCCATTTCGTTGTTTATCGCGCCGGAAATGAATTCGCGAATGGAGACCGTGCCGCTGTGGGCGAAGAACGGACGGACGCGGAGGTCGGCATCGACGCCTTCGACTTTGGAAGCGCCCACATACCCATCGGGCCTCGCGGTGATTGAGCCATTAGCGATGCCCTTTGCGCTGAGTTCCACGATGATGGCGGCGCCGGACGACTTGGCCGCGGCGAGGCCCTGGGCGCGCCGGTCCCGCAGTTCGGCGGTGATTTCATCGGCAAGCATTTCCTTCAGGCCGAGACCGAACAGGTGGGGCGCGTTACCACTTCGCCGCCGAAGCCCGCCGAGCCGCGGGGACGGCCATGGCAGGTGGCGCATCCATCGGCCAATCCGGCGCCGATGGCCAGGTTCTTTTCGATGGCTCCGGAACCGTCGCGCGAGTAAAAGGTATCGGGCGCGCCGTCGACGCGGTTGAATTTTCGCTGGAAGAGTTGGCGGCCGCGGCGAATGGCGCGGAAGGGATCGCGGCTGATGATGAATGAAGAAGATCCGGGGCGTATCCCAATCGCCGCGGCCGGGGCCGATTTGCTCCGCCAACGATTTGGCAATGCCTTCGTTGATTGGGTTGGGGGCTTTCGTGCGGTCAATCAGTTGGCCGTAATTTATCCAGGGAAATCGCGGCTAAGAATGCGAGCGGAACAAGTGGCTTCATGGCGCCTCCAAACGGACATTTAAGTAGTGACCCCGTGGGCGTGCCGTTACACAAACCGTTAAATCGTCAGTACCGCGTCCCGCAGGCGCTTCGGCTCCTCGCCCAGCCACTCCGGGTGCGCGCCGGTGCCGTCGTAAATGCTGGTCGTTTTGAAGAGTTCATAAGCGCCGCCGCGGGCTTTATCCGCTGTCCGGGCGAGCAGCGCGTCCACTTCGGCCGCGCTCATCGGCTGGAAAGTACGGACGGCATCGAAAGCCTGATCGAGAATCGCCATCGTATCGATGCCGGTGATGACGGTAGCCACGGGCAGATTGAGCGCATACTGCAGACACTCAATGGCGGAGACCGTGTTTGATTTCAGGATGTGGCCATTGGCCATGGTCTTCATGGCGAGCGGCGCGATCCGCTGCCTGACGAGTTCCGGAAGAACGAGCTTGGCAAAGCTGCGATAGTGCGCGTCCATGACGTTTAGCGGCATCTGCACCGCGTCGAACCGCACGCCGCGTTCGGCGGCCATCTCCAGCATTTGTAAATGCATCAGCGGATCTTTATGACCGGTGAATCCGGTGTAGCGAAGCTTGCCGGCCTGGCGCGCGTCTTCGAGCGCGACCTGCGCGCCCTCTTTGTCGAGAATGCGGAAGGGATCCTCGAAGCGCTGAATTTCATGGTGCTGAACGAGATCGATGCAGTCGGTCTCCAGGCGTCGCAGGCAGTCGTCCAACTGGCGGGTCGCTTCTGCATACGACCGGCCGTCGATCTTCGTCATGACGAAGGCCTTCCGGCGGTATCCATCGCGAAGCGCCCTGCCCATGCGCTCTTCGCTGCGGCCTTCATTGTAGTCCCAGCAGTTGTCCATGAAGGTGATACCGCGATCCATGGCCTCGCGAATAATGCGAATGCTCAGGGCTTCGTCCACGTGGCTCAGCCCGAGGTGCCAGCCGCCCACGCCAATTACGGAGACCAATTCGCCGGTATCGCCGAATGGGCGATATGGCATTTCAAAGGAGCCGGTAGGGGTTGACATGTCCTGGAAATAGGATACTCCGCCACCGGCCCCCATTCATCAGCGAAAAATTGCCACCATGGAGGGACATGCTTCGACCGCAAATCCTGGTGACCAATGACGACGGTTGGGATGCGCCCGGCTTGGCGGCATTGAAAATGCTGGCCGCCCGTTTCGGCGATGTGTTCGTCATTGCGCCGCGCGACCCGCACTCTTACGCCGGGCATCGCGTAACCACGGACGCGCCACTCACCCTCACCGCGACTGGCGATCGGGAGTATCATCTCTCCGGCACCCCGGCCGATTGCGTGCGCGTAGCCTTGAAGTCTCTTATGCCCAACATCGATTGGGTCCTGTCCGGCATCAACCGCGGCGGCAATCTGGGCGTCGACATTTACTCTTCCGGCACAGTCGCCGCCGCGCGGGAAGCGGTTTTCCTCGGTAAACCCGCCATTGCGATCTCGCAATACGTGCGCCGCGGCGTGCCGCTCGATTGGGATGTGTCGACGGCGCTCGCCGCGCCGGTCCTGGCCCGCCTCCTGACCGCCGCAACCGGCCCCAAGGAATATTGGAACGTCAACCTTCCGCATTCCGAAAACGGCGCCTCGAGCGCAATTTCCAACTGCGATCCCGACGATGAACCGCTCGACGTACGATTCCACCGCGATGGAAATGAATTCCATTATTCTGGAAAGTATGCCGCCCGCCCGCGAACGCCAGGCCGCGACGTGGAGGCGTGTTTTCGGGGAGCGGTCACAGTGAGCCGGCTCCATGTTTAGTAGACAATTATTCCTGCTCTGCGGCGCCTGCCTGTTCGCACAGGAAACGCCCATCGCCACTTTTGGCACGACCGTCGCCATTTCGTCCGGCCTGCAGGGCAATATTTATCTCCTCAAACCCGGCGAGGAAGGCTTGCCGAATTTGAAACGGTTGCAGCCCATCGGATCCGTTTACACGACGTCCCTTCGGATCTTGCCGCGCTCTTTCCAGCAGGGATTTCCAGGCGTTACGGACCGCTTCGAGTGGTTCGCCATCGATTACACCGGGCGCTTCTGGGTGGATCAACCCGGCGTATACCGGTTTCGCCTTCTCTCCGACGACGGCTCAAAGCTCTATATCGATAACAAACTGCTTATCGACAACGACGGGACGCATTCGCCCGAGGAAATCGAGGGCAGCGCCCAGTTCTCGCGCGGCGTGCATACCATTCGCGTGTCTTATTTCCAGGGTCCGGGCGACACGGTTGCGTTGGTCTTGAACGTGGCCCGTCCGGAGAGCGGCGCCTGGAAAATCTTCGACACGAACGACTACCGGCCGCCGGTGGACCCCGCTGAATGGCTCCCCGGAAAGCTAAGCAACGTCAAGCGCGGCTCCAATTACTAGCGTCACGGCTGCTTCGGCTTGCGCAAATCGTAGAGGTAGATGGACCTGCCGACGATGCCGATCCGCGTCCGCCGCCGCAGCCACTCAAAGCTCCCCGGCCGAATATACAAGTCGTGCAACAGCGTCACGCTGATCGCGCCAATACAGTCCATCCGTTCCAGTTCATCTTTGTCCCAAGTCCGCGGCAGGTACTCATACTGGATGCCGTAATACTTCGGCTCCGCCGATCCGAAATAATCCAGGCACACCTTTCCCGGCCGATTCTCGTCGATATAAACTCTCAGCTTCTTCAGGTCCTGCCCCCAGTCCACATTGGAGTCGAGCAGATACTTCGGACCGGCCTTTGCGCCGCCCGCAAGCGTATTGAAGAAGCCAAGGTAATCAGGGTGGGCGGCCAGCGTCTCGCCTGCTTGAAGAGCCACAATCGTCAAGGAGGCGATCCGGAACGTTCGCGCCGTCAACACGCGCCAAAGCGCGCCGGCGCATAATAAGTACAGAAATGGGTAGACGGGCAAAAGATGCCGCGCGCCAAGGTTAATATGGCTGGTCAGCGCCACCCCGAAATACACCGCCGGTGGCAGCAGCAGCGCCACCCACAGGAACGCTCCCGCGCGATCGGTAAATAATCGGGGCAACCGCCAAAGCGCGACGCCACCCGCGATCGGCAGCAGTAGAAGCAGCGCCGTGGTCGACTTCACCGCGAAGACAACCAGAAAATAATACCACCATCCGTTTGCCGAAATCTCCCCTAGCAGAAAGGCCGGATGGCCCTCGCTGTTGTGTTCAATCAACGTCCGCAGCCCCGTCAGATAAGTGTGCGGCGGCAAGACCATCCCGTGAAAGGTCTCGGCGTCCACGGCGATCCTCCGCCCGCGAATCGACCGCCAGGACTCGGGACCGTAGCTCGCCAGCAGCACGCCCGCCGCCAGCGCGCAAACAATTATCAGCGCCGCCAGGCCGCGTCCGGCCGCCCGCCACGAATGCCAACGCAGCAGCCACTGCGCCGTCAGCATCAATAGCAGCACCGGCGGCAGCAGCAGCATCGAGAACTTCGCGCTCAGCGCCAATCCGAGCGCCAACGATACCCAAATCGCCCGCCGCCAGGAAGGCGCGTTCAGGTAGTTCAGCCACAGCGCAGCCGTCAGAAAATAGAGCAGCGCGCTTCCGACATCATTGGTGACATAACGGCCATGGGCGATCAAGTTCGGGTCCAGCGCGCACAGCCAAACCGCGATCAGCGCGGGCGGCGCTCCGAAGTACCGCCGCCCCGCCCAAGCGACGCTCACGGCCAGCAGAGCTGTCAGCAGCATGGTGGGCAGACGGCCCAGCAGCAGCACTCGATCCGCGTCCAATGGCCCTTCGTATAAAAACACCCGCGCATATTCCGATTGGTCGATCAGCAGCTTCTCATCCGCCGGCAGCGGCGGCCCAACCGCTAACAACGGCGCCGCGCTCAACAGCTTTTGCAGCGGCGGATGTTCGACGTTTAGCTTGAAACTGCCGGTCCGCCAATACCGGTAACCAGCCGCCAGATGTACGGCTTCATCGAACGTCGCGCTTTCCTGCCGCGCCGAGTCAACTTGCAGCCCCAGCATCAGCACGATTGGCGCCGCCGCCAAAAACCGGAAGTGTCTTTCGAGGAACAGGTTCAAGTTGTAATCGTACCGGGTTCGGCTCGGGTCGTGGCGGAGCGGAACGCGTCAACCGTTCGACGCGGAAGGATGCCAGCCACCATCTTGTAACACCAGCCATGAAAGGGCTCGCCAAGCGTCACCACCAGCCGCGGCCCATGCGGCGCCCGGCACCCGAGTTGGCTCAAAGTGTAAACTCCCTCTCCCCGTTCCTGTAGGATCCGGAAATAGAGGCAGTCGGTGAGCGGCAAATCATAACGATTCCCGCCGCTCGTAAAGCGCAGCCGCGTCCGGTACTTTTCTTTCGTAATGTCCCACTCGTAAGCGGCCTCGGTGTCCCGCGGCTCGACGTAAAGTATCGATGCCTCCCGGTCAAAACCGGCAGCCCGTACCGCCCGCCCCGCAGTACCAAATAGCGGACCATGATTCACTGGAGTCCGTTCCAGCCGAACCAATTGCGGGCGCGACGCGGGCCGCTCCAGCAACTCCCATGCGGTGTCGTCAACCACGCGATTCTCAGGCTGTGTTGGCCGGCTGTCGGCCCACGGCGCCTCCACCCGAATCAGATCGAATGGCCGCGGCTCCGCCATTTCACCCATCCGATGCCGCTCCGGATACAACGCGCCGCTCGGAGTGGGCGCCACCAGCCGCACAAATCCGTACTTCCCCGGAGCCGCCGCGCCGTACCCAATCAGCGAACAGCCATCCGCGAAGCGGGACACGCTGACGACGACCAGATCTAGCGGCATATTTGAATAGTGGCCGCCGGGCTTCGAATTTCTCTCATCCGATCCCGAAATAGTAAGGCGAAACCCTAAGCTGCGCCTCCATGTCTTACCCGCAAGCTAAGGAAACACAGTTATTCGCTGTGTAGTAATCGGCATAAAGGGAGCCTACGCTGGTTAGGGAAAGCACAAACTCCCAAGGAATTCGACTTGCGCTGCCGTTACTGTAACAAGGCAATATCGCTGCTGCGACGTCTTAATGACGCGAAGTACTGTTCCGACGCTCATCGATTCGACGACGCCGCTGAACAGCAGCTTGCGATGCAGCGGCTGGCGGAGACACAGCCGGCAATGCAGCGCACCCAACGGATGGCCGCGGCGAAGCCTGGCGTCTCTCACGCCGGGACAATGACCGCCAAGGCCGGTCTCGTACCGTTCTCCTTCCCGGCAATAAATGGCGGATGGCGCATGGAGGCGGCGCCGGAGTCATTGGCCACCTCATCAACCGTCTTGTTTATGGATCGGGATCATCGGTTTCTGGCTGGGATGCCGTGGAGTTTGCACTCCGTTCCCGTCCCGGTCAGGGCCGCTGCGCGATTACACCCTCCCACCGCCGTACTGGGCCCTTACGCCAAGGCGCGAATCGTCACTCCGCGCGGGCTGGCCTTGCAACCCCGGCGAAGAGGGTTCGGGAACACTACGCCGGTGGTGAAGCTGTTTGCGCTTATCGTTCCACCCATCTTTTCGCGAAACCCGGCTTCACTCCCCCTTACGATGGAGCCGGCTCTGAAGCTCCAGTGGCCGCCGGGACCGCGCCGCCGCCGGGAACGGGAATTGGGGTGGATCCTCCGGTTAGCCGTTCTAACGATGCCGCCGGCGGGTCCCGATGCCCGTAAGTTCGGCAGTCGCTCACGCGCCTCGAACGAGACTTCGATTGACTCGTTATTTCACCCCCCGGGTGCCCTGTTCCCAGTCAGCCGCCTCAGGGCGCTCGCTCCGCCGCTGCCCGGGCCGAAAGACGACGGCGACGAATTGTGGGCTCTGTTTGAAGCATCGCCCCTGGCAGCGCTGCTGGCCGCGACCCATTACCCCACCCTCGAACCCGCCGCCGTCCCTCTCGCGGCGCCGTTCGGCGCCGGGCAGCCTCCGGAAGTTGTGTTCGCCGCGCGCCCCGCCGCCTTCCCGGAAGTTCTCGCAACGGCCGGATCCTGTCAACCGGCAAAATCTTTCGGGCTCCAGACCATCGGCGCTCCAGCCGCCGCCGCCATCACCGGGCGGCGCCGGGCTATCCAGAAAGTCATCGAAACGCCGGTCGCCCGGCGGCTCCCCGAATGGCGCGCCACGCTCACCCGGCTTTCGTTGAATGCCAGGGAAGCCATTCTCCCCGTGCGCCCGCCCGAGGTTGCGGCCGGAATCCCCCGCTCCGCCAATCTAAACGCGGCGAAAGCAATCGCCCCCCCTTCCTTGCCAAACCCGCAGCCGCCCAAATGGAGCAACGCCGCATTGGCGCGGCTGTCGCTGGACCCATGCGGAACAGTTTTTGCCCTGCCTCCGCCGGAAGCCGCGTTGGGACGCAAGTCGTCCTTCTGGGATGACGTATGGGCCTCCACCGTCCTGCCTGAACGCTTACCCTCCGCCCCTCGCGGTTTCAAACCTGTGTCCCTCATCGCCGCGCGCGGAGGCTCCGTTCCGCCGCCCAAAACGGCGGGTGTCCAGGTCCGGGTGAATAGCTTGTTCGCTTGGATCGGCCCCGTCGCCGCCGTCCGTCCGCCGGCCAGCCGGATCGCAAGCGTCGGCGATCGCATCGCCCTGGCGAGCCGGGTCTCCTATCAGCTTCGCCCGAACCCCGTGGACGCGGTCCGCGCGCCCCATTCGCGACGGACCCTTCATACCGTGTTGCGCGTCCGGATACCCAGCCAGTCCCAGCGCCTGGTCAGCCGCTATGGCAGCGCCGAGTGCGTGCCGCTCGCCCCGCCTTGCAACCAGCCCATCCCGTGGCGCGCCGCGATAGTGAGCGCCGCCTCCCTTTCTCCCGATCAAGTTTTCCCCCCGCGCCGTCAACCAGCCCAAAACTGCGCCTTGCGTCATCTGCCGCTCCGCCTGTTCCCCGTTCCCCGGGCCAAACCGATGGCCCGGCCGGCTAGCGGCAAGCCTCTTTCTCTGGGAATGGACTTGTGGGCATCGCCGCCAGCGGTTCGCGCGGCTAATTTGCGCTTTGACGATGGCAAACGCCGGTCAAAACAGATCTCCACGCAACGCTTCGGGCAGGAGTTGCGGGAGCGCTTTTCGCAGGATGGTCTGCACAACGCGTGGACTAAAGTCAGTCGTCTACCCTCCGATTTGAAGTGGATCGCCATGGTTGTGCCGCTTGTTCTAGGCATCTGGGTGTTGGCTCGTCCGATGGCGTCGGAACCGGCTAGCGCCAAAATGTCGATTCCGCAGGAAGAATTGCCGGTGGAAAGCGCCCCGGTCACTCGGAAAGAGTCCAAAGCAGCCGTTTCCCCCGTTCCGGCGGCGCCGCCTCTTCCGGAAAAGCTGCCTGTCTCCAGCCCCGGTAAGGCTCCGGCCGGCGTGCCGCCCTTCGCCGAACCGGGCCGCTGGGAGATCCTCAACGCGCGTATCGCCAGCCGCGCCAGCATAGATCTGGTCGAGGACTTCCGCAATGGCCTGAGCCAATGGGAAGGACGAGGCGAATGGGCACGGTCCTGGTCTTACGATCAAGCGGGAACGGTCCGTCCGGGTCAAATGGCTTTTTTCCAACCGACGCTCGGACTCCGGGACTACGTCTTAGAGATGAAAGCGTCAATCGACCGGCGATCCATTCAATGGATGGTTCGCGCCTCCGGTCCTCAAAACTACCATTTCGCGCGCCTGAACGTCACGCCGGGAGCCCCGCTGACCAAGTTGGAGCTTGAGCGCTGGAGCGTAATCAATGGACGGACCACGCGGGTCACGCGGTTGCCATTGCCGCACGGCGGCGCTAACCAGACTCTTTACTCCATTCGTGTGGAAGTAAGCGGCGACAGCATCACAACTTATTTGCAGGATCAGGTCATCGATACCTTTAACGATTCCCGGTTGCGGGAGGGCGGTGTGGGCTTGATCGGGGCACAAGACGACCGGGCGCGGATATACGGCATCAGAGTCTCCCATCAAAACGATTTTTTGGGTAAGCTCTGTTCTTTATTATCGCCACCGCCGATAAATAGCCAGGGATCCGATTAGGGGCCGTCAAAACGAATAGCTAGTATCCCGGTCGTTGGTACCCAGGCAGAGAGTGAGCACAATGAGCAAGAATCAATCTTCCCGCACCGTTAATCGCGGAGACAACGGAGCCGCCGGCACGCCGGTCGATGGCGCCGCGGCGGTCTTGGGCCGCGCGGTGGCAATGCATATGGAGGGCAAACTGAAGGAAGCTCTCGGCGAGTTGCAGAGCGGCATCGGTACTCACGGTGAACAGCCGGAGATGCTTGCCGCCATCGGCCACCTCCAATGCGAACTGGAACAGTTTGAAGATGCGGTGAAGACCTATGCCCGGCTTTTGGAAAAGGCGCCCGGCAATACAGTCGCCATATTCAACCAAGCGGTCGCTCACGAAAAACTGGGCAAATGGGAGGCCGCGGCGAATGGTTTTACCAGCACGCTTGCCGCCGACCCGGATCGCGCCGAAGCTCGATTGGGCTTAGGGATCTGCCTCCTTCATTTGGAAAAGCCGGAACCGGCGCTCGAAGAATTCCAGACGTATATCAAGAAGAACGCCGGCGATGAAACGGCCCAATTCGGTAAAGCGGTTGCCCTGCAGTTGCTTTGGCGATTCGACGAGGCGGCCGAAATCTACCAGGCGTCGCTGGCCGCGAATCCGAAATCGGAGGAAGCGCTTACAAACCTCATCGCGATCTCCATCGCCCGCAAGGACTACGATCAGGTACGCCAGTATTCAGACCGTCTGCTGGTCTTCCGGCCCTATTCCCAGGCCGCCCTGGAAGGCTTGGCCACCTGCTCGTTCCAGAGCGGCGATTTTGAGGCGGCGGCCAAGCTCTGCCAGAAACTCGTCGATCTGACGCCAAATCACTACGAGCGTTGGTATAACTACGCCGTAGCGAGCCAAAAATTGGGCCGCCTCGACCAGGCGGTCAAGGGATATGTCGAAGCGCTGCGCATCCGGCCGGACGCCAAACAGGCATTCTCCAATCTCGGATCCGTGAAGCAGGAGCTGAACGACTTGCAGGGCGCCAAGGAAGCGTATGAAAAAGCGCTCAACCTGGCCCCTGAACTGCCGGAAGTTCTCTTCAACCTCGCCACCGTTTTCGAAATGCAGGGCCAGAAGGATGAGGCCGAGAAGCTCTACCAGAAACTCCTGACGAAGAATGCGGACTGGGAAGAAGCGTGGTTCCGTCTTGGGTTCCTTCGCCTCGACCGCAACGAGTATCGCGGCGCCGAGGAGGCGTTCGAGACTTGTCTGCGCAAGCGCGCCGACTGGAAAGAAGCTCTTATAAATCTCGGGCTGGCCCGTTGGAAGAACGGAAACCGCACGGCTGCCTCCGAGACCTTCCAGAAGCTGCTGGCGCAAGAACCAAAGTCGGTGGAGGCGTTGCGTGGCCTTGCCGGCCTCGCTGTGGAGGGGGAGGATTTTGAAAAGGCGCTCGATTTCCAAGCTCAACTGATCGACGTCGGCGAACGCTCGCCCGAAGTCTTTTACAACACGGGCCTGCTGCTGCAGAAATCCGGTCAGTTGGAGGACGCCATCCGCCTCTATCAGGAGGCGTTGAATGAGCGGCCCCAGTTTGCGGAAGCCCTTCTCAATCTAGGCCATGCGTTAAAGGCTCAGGGCCGCAACGAAGAGGCAAAGTCCTACTGGCGGCAGGCTATCAACGTGAAGCCGGAACTCGCCAAAGGATATTTCGACTAGCTTTCGCTTAAGCTTTGACCAGCCTGCCCGGACACTTGCTTTTCGGCGCCTGAGACACGTGCCGCGCCGGGAATAGGAATCGGCGCGGAGAGTATTCGTGGACGAACCGTTGGTTAGACCCCGTCCCCCGCGCGTGCGGGACAGTGTCCGTCCAGACATCGAGATTTAACCGGTAAACGCGGCGCCCCGTTCACGGAATTCGCGGCGCCGGCGGCGCCCTGCGCCGACCCACGCGAGAGTCTGTCAGTGCCAGTTCTCCGTCTGGCATATAGGCACGACTACGTAGCGTCCGTTGGCAGCCAAGCCGCTCATGATCCACTTTTAGCTATATTGTCCCAATCTATCCACGGATTCCGCTTTGCATTTCAGAAAGGGACGGAACTAGACCTATGGAAATACTCCACTATCTTGATGTCGCCATCGGCTTCACGCTCGCCATGATGGTCCTCGCCACTCTCATCGGCACCACTTCCGCAATGTGGCTCGCCGCATTCCAATCCAAAGTAAGAAACCTTCAGAATGGACTTCAAGAAGTACTCGGCTCCCTCGGTGGCGCCTTGGACAAAACCGAGCAATTGAACCTGTCTCTTATACACATCTCCCGAGCCCACGAGACTAAGGCGAATCTCGTATGCCGTCTTCTGCTTGAAAAAAA
>ENA-ORBV01005195-ORBV01005195.1-microbial-mat-metagenome-genome-assembly--contig:-NODE-5195-length-24201-cov-4.394752_pt1 | contig 24201 bp, 19 predicted proteins | sample MGYA00237777_ERZ505514 | MGnify/ENA primary metagenome ERZ505514 (study PRJEB26160, sample SAMN06269048) | microbial mat metagenome | isolation source: Oligotrophic lake microbial mat | place... | reverse complement strand
TTACCATTGTCCTCATAGGGAATAAACAGCGGCACCCGACGGATGACTCCATCGACATCTGGAAAAACATTAATCGGCGCAAGATGGACAGGTGCTGTGCTCAGCGAGGATGGGGGGAGGTTGACTCCGTCAGGGATCAACGCTCTGGCGGGTAACTTAAACCCGGGGGGTGCTTTAAGTGAGTGTTCATTTAAAAGATTCAAATGGGAGGAGATACTGTTTTTCGCCGGTTCTTTGTGATCATCCAAACGGAGGTTTTTTCCGCCAGAGAACTTTTTGTAGTCAAAATTAAATGCCCAGATTATTTTCATACCGGGAGACGAATCGGTCACGTCCCAGAGGAGATTGGCAAACTTGTTCAGCCCTTCCACTTCGACAGTCCGGATCAGCGGATCAATCGGGAATCCCGGCGTAGCAAGTAGAGCGGCAAAGGATTCAGGTTTGTTTGCCGGGGGGGAATAGGTCTTTTCAAAATATTGCCCGAGCAATTTGCTTTCGTCGGAGGAACGGTAATTTTGAAAAATAATATCGTAACCGATGACCTTTGGGTGCCACGCAAGTGCAAATTGTTTTAGGGCCTCGCCATAATAACGCCGGGTGAGCCATCCACCGGCATTCCATCGATCCGTGTCAGGATTCTGTGATGGATCGACCGAGTATTGGTCGATGGCGACAAAAGTGATAGGGGGCGGGGAAGACGGATGAATGATCTGTTCGATGCGATAGAGGGCATGAGATTTCAGGTCAAATAACCTTAATTCCATTGATTGAAAAAGGTTTTTGAGTATTCCCGTAAAAAAAAGTAAAAAAAGGATCAGGAAACAAATCAATTGATAGAGCTGATACGATTTGATTTTTGACTTCATGGATTTTGAGAACCTGAATACACATTTTTTAAGGGTCAGACAATCTTTTGTATTGAATCCTTTCAAAAATGCGGCATTATATTTGCTCCATCAACCCAAAAGGAGATATACAGTAATGATAAATAAAATTTCGTTTACACTATTTTGTATGGCTTTCATCGGGAGCCTTCAGCTCCAAGCTTACCAGTCCAACTCCTCTTCATCCTCCTCTTCATCCTCCTCTTCATCCTCCTCTTCATCCTCATCATCGGTTTCAGAGGCGAATAAAACAGCCAGTGCTCAATCAGCAACAGATTCGGCTAATCCAAACTATGGTCCTGTCAATAATGCGAAATCTGCTAATAGCCGTGCTGAGTTCAGTGCCAGTTCTGCCAAACAATCCAAAGCATTGGGAATCAAGGATCCTGTTATTTTTGCACAGACCGGATATCGTTACTCCTCGGACAGCAGTGCTTTCGGTTATGATAATAATGAGAATATCACTGATATCGGCGTCGATATGGACATCATGGACGGATGGATCGTGGGTTTGATGTATACGTTCAATTACCGAGGGGGCACAAGTCTCCTGCCTTCTCCTGCACTCGCTCCTAATGTCAACCAGAAAGCTGAAGACGATTATTATGCAAATTCCATCTCGCTCTATTCCTCTAAAAAATTTGGTGATTGGTTCCTGGCTGGCACATCCTTGACGTACATGTGGATTGATCAGACATTAACATTCAGCAGTGCCCTGTCCGGATTACCTCCGGTGACATCGACGACTTCATTGGATCGCACGGCCTTCGGGGTGAGCCCCTTTGTCGGGGTTTCCCACGGTTGGGGAAATTGGAATTTTGCTGCGACAGTGGCTTATAACTATTCGATGGAATATTACGAGTCCATGCCTATCACTCCTTCCTTTAACCTTCATAATCAAAATATTATGTCTACTATCCGGGCTTCGTACACAGTCGATGAAAGGTGGACATTAGGAGGCAAGGTGAGTAATACATGGCTCGTGCAGGATGACCAATTACCTAATTCTGTTTTCACTCCAGCCCCTGGAGCTGTACCGACTACTAACCTAAATAACAATTATACGACTGTGGGTGTCCAGGTGAATTTCCGCCCCTATGAAAGATGGGATACATATTTAGGTCTCGATAGTGATTTGGGCATTGCAAATTATTGGGATGTATATGCGAAAATCGGTGCGACGTATTCCTTCTAGTCGTTTTTAATCGTTAACACATGACTAAAATTCGTTCTCCTTTCTCAAAGGCCTCCTGTACGGGAGGCCTATTTATTCTGAGCATGCTCTTTGTCATTTCGTCGGGGAGCCTCTCCTATGGCCAGGACTTTCAGGACTTTAGTGTCTTGGAGTTCAAATCAGGGGCAATGATCAAAATGGCCGGTAAAGGGGAGTGGAGCTCACCCGACTTGTCAAAACCTTATCCCACGGGGAGCTCGGCCAAAACATCCAGTGCCGGACCGATGAAGCTGCAATTTGATCCACAAAATATTTTTCGTCTCCTGCCAGGGGCCGAGGTCATCGTCAAGTCTCCCCGAGATGAAGGCCGTTTCCGCCGGGTGACCATCGACTTGAAATCCGGTCAAGTGAATCTTACGCTCGACAACGTTCCTAAAAACCACGTGATAGAGGTCCAGACACCCACTGCAGTTTGTGGAGCCGTAGGCACGACCTTTTCGGTGAATTATTCCTCGAAGGGTAGCGGTTTAAATCAGAAATTCTCTTGTTCCCGAGGGCAAATCTTCGCTAAGTCATCAAGAGATCAATCCTTTCAGGTCAATGGTATCACAGCCGGAAAATCGGTCTCTGCCCAAGTCCTGCCCGGTAAACAAAACTCTGCCAACCGCCTCCAGCTCCCATCCGGGGTGAATGTGAATCTCGCAAATCAATCAAACTCATCCTACGCATTTTCCTCCTCGGGAGCCACCGTCGATGTCGCCAAGGATATTAATAGCACTAGCCAAGCCCTCGTAGTAGTTCGTTCCGGAAAAGTCGGGGATATGGGAACTGGTTCTTATCTGCTCAATGGAGGTAATACCTCTCCGGTTCCTGCGGCAAAAGCCTCAACGGCTTCTGAATATTGGAATCTAGCCTCTCAAGAAGGCCAACTCAAAGCCCGGATCGATTCTGGTGAAAAAGGATTAGAAGCCCAACTCGGTAAAATCGCCTCCGCGGCCAGTAAAAAACGCCAAGAACTCTTCGATCGCGCGCTGATCAGGGATACCGTCCGTGATTCTCTTCCTGGTGGACGTCGTTAAGTCTGGGATATGAATAAATGTCGAAAATATTCCTCATACTGCTCCTCTTTATTTCATTTATCAGGGCAGGAGATGTGCAGCTCGTCACTTATCTTAATACTCATTATCCCACCCAATCCCCGCTAAAAGCATGGGAAGTAACGGCTGAGCTCATGACATTGGACTATATCAAGGATACGGGAGAGCACCCTCTGAGTGCTCATGATCTTACCCGTGTGCAATTTTCCCAGTGGATGAAGAAACAATTTGCGTCGATTCCCCCAGGGCAGCCTCTCCTGCTGTATTTAAGCTCTCATCAGGATAAAACCGGAGATTGGAGGTTCAAAGACGGCATCATGAACCTCGATCAGATTGCGCAAATCCTCAAAGACTCTATCGGCAAACACCCCTGCCTAATCATCAATGACTCTTGCCACGCAGCTTCATGGGGGAAAATTCCATGGCCGAGAAATTTTCAGTTTATCTTTGTTTCTAGTGCAGGGGAGCTCAACCGCGAAATCAACCTATGGAATGATTCCCCCGCATTGGCCAGGACTTACTCGAAACAAATCGAAGAACTCCAGAACCGCGGACAGGGGACTGAAATGTCCTATTTCGGGGTTTTATGGTTAGCCATACCTCAACCACAAATTGCTTTTAACTCGAGGGAATGGTCTGTTTTTTTTAATGAACTTAAATCCCAAGATTCCCTCCTCCGGAAAAGAGTCTCCCGTATCAATTTCCCTGTACTGCTTATCAGGTAGTGTGATGAACATGATGATGTTCTTTTTGCGGACGATAGACTTTTATCCGGATGCTCCTTAACTGCTGGGAAGATTCAACCGACAAAGTTCAACTGCTTCAGCTGTTATTTTCCACGAACTGATCATAAGGCAGTGGGGAAAGGGTGAGCAACTCTTATCTGAAGGGGGTGCGGGAAGACGATGGTAATCAGAGAAAAAATGGGCAGCTCCGCTCTCTGAACTTTCTGCCACTTCAGCCTTTCAACTTGGTCCTGATAACTTTTTCCCCTTTCTCATCGTATCCTTCAACATCCTTACGACCACAATTCTGAAATCTCATATGATCAGAAAGAAAGTTTTAACAGCCAAAGCCAAACAAATTGCACCACGAAGGAAGAAGGGTTTCTCGCGAAGGACGCAAAGTTTTTTTGATTTTCCGCGTGTAGGGCGACCGGCTCGGTTGCCACGGGCCAGAGTTTCTCTGGTTATATCCGGCATTCGGCAAGCAGAGCCGCTCGCCCTACAGAAAAAGGGGTTCACCACAGCACTGCTTCCCCCTTCGTGGTGCAATTTGCGCCAAGATAACGGAGATGAAAGTGGATATTCCCCCGTATCCCGAAGGGGTGTATCATCAGAAGAAAGAGAGAGATATCTTGTTATTAAAAAGATACTTACAGCTATCTACCTAATACGTTCCCCTCTCCTTCAAAAAACTATTAGCCTGTCCCTTATTTTTGAGGCTAAAGGCCTTGTCAGATAAATAGTTTCAGATATGTGCAGGATACTGGCAAGCGGGCTGCTCGCCCTACAGTGGAAAAAAAATTGTGCGGAGGTTCTGCACAGCTTAGTGCCGCTGCGCATTGACCATGGACGGGACGTCCATGTCACACGAGTTGTGCTGCGATTTCAGAACGCTTGGGGCGACCTTGATCCGGAGGAGCCGAGGCCCGGTCCCTCCAGAGCAATTTGCGCGGTTTATCGATTGCTTAGCGATTCGAACGGAAACCACCCATAAAATAGGCGATTAGCGCGATCAACAGGAGCAGACCGACGAGTCCACCTCCGATAGCTGGGCCACCTAGATAAAAGCCGCCGCCACCGAAGAGAAGGAGTAATACGAGAAGTACAATGATTATGTTCATGCTAGTAATGTACCTTTGGTTAGCGGCACTTACTATGGGGTGTTCACCTACCGAGCAAAATCATGGGCCTTTGCGTGAAACTTATTTTTTCCAGAACGTTACTGGGAAGCATCCTCGATCCCCGCGTCTTTCACCGCCATTTTCGCGCAAATTGCTCCGAAGGTGTTTGGGGCCGGAATGGTTCTAACCGCTGTGTATGCTCGGCGCGTACAATCGGAAGATTGTCCCTCCAGTTGCGAGGAGCAAATTGCTCCCCAGAAGGGGGAAGCAGTGCTGTGGTGAATCCCTTTTTCACGTGTAGGGCGAGCGGCCCTGCTTGCCGAGTGCCGGATGTAACCAGAGAAACTCTGGCCCGTGGCAACCGGGCCGGTCGGCCTACACGCGGAAAACCAAAAAAACTTTGCGGCCCTTTGCGAACTGCGCGAGAAACCCTTTCTTTTAAAACGTCTTCCTTCGTTCGCTTTGTGGTGCAATTTGTTTGGCTATGGCGTTCCTCCACGGACTTGTGCCGAGAAACTGATTTGATCAGGCCTTTTCCTGTAAAAATGCTATTGCAGGAAGGGGCGGAGGCGAGTAAGTTATTGGCCTCTATGGGTATGACTTTGACAGAAAAACTTTTGGCGCGCGCTGGAAAAAAGGCGCGGGTAACTGCAGGTGAAGCCGTTTGGGTCGACACCGATGTGCTGATGACCCACGATGTGTGCGGACCGGGCACGATCGGTGTATTCAAACGGGAATTTGGCAAGACCGCAAAGGTCTGGGACAAAGAAAAGATTGTCATCATCCCTGACCATTATATTTTCACCTCGGACTCGAAATCGAACCGCAATGTGGACATCCTGCGTGAATTCGTCAAAGAGCAAGGGCTGAAATATTTTTACGATGTGATCGACGATCCGGATGGTCACTGGATCTATGACTCGACCAAAAGCCCCTTGCAACGCCAGTACGGTTCACAATTTGCGGGTGTCTGCCACACGGCGCTCCCCCAAAAAGGGCATACCCGCCCTGGGGAAGTGCTCTTCGGCACGGACTCACACACTTGTATGGCGGGTGCGTTTAACCAATTTGCCACGGGTATCGGTAATACCGATGCGGGCTTCGTCATGGGTACAGGCAAATTGCTCATCAAAGTGCCCGAGACCATGCATTTCCGCCTTGAAGGCGCCCTCCAGCATGGAGTGATGGCCAAAGATGTCATTCTCCACATTATCGGGGAGATCGGGTTCGACGGGGCCACCTACCGCGCTATGCAATTCGACGGTCCGGGGGCCTTAGGCCTGACTATGGACGACCGTATGACCATTGCCAATATGGCGATCGAGGCCGGTGGCAAAAACGGCATTTTCCCCTTCGACGAAAAGACCAAGGAAATGGTCGATTACCGCACGAAACTCAACGGGACGAAATCCAGTTATACTCCCGTCGAGATCGATAATGACCAGAGCTTCTGCTACGATCTCGTGGTGGACCTGTCGAAAATCGAGCCGACCGTCGCCTGTCATCCTGATCCGGGCCAACGCAAAAAAGCCCGCGACATGCACGACGTCACCCTCGACCGGGCTTATGTCGGCAGCTGTACTGGGGGGAAAACCAGTGACTTTTTGGAATTTGCCCGCGTGCTCAAAGGGCACAAGGTCAAGATCGACACCTTCGGAGTCCCTGCGACGCCGGAGATCGTGGGTGATTTACAAACCATCATGTGGGACGGTCGCAGTGTCTGGGATATGCTGGTGGATGCCGGGGTAAAAATGACCGAGAATGCCGGTTGCTCAGCTTGTTTAGGTGGACCCACCGATACCTTCGGGCGGATGAATTCCCCCATGAAATGTATCAGCGCGACAAACCGAAATTTCCCCGGACGCATGGGCCATAAAGACAGCCAGATTTTCCTCGCCTCACCGGCCACAGTCGCCGCCAGCGCGATCAACGGGTACATCACCGACCCCCGCGAAATCACTGGTTACGGCAAGTAACCCTTTTCCCCCAAGGAAAACCCCCATGAAAAAATTCATCCCCTCATTTTTAGCATTGGCATTCATGATCATCCTCGTAGCTGGCTGCTCCTCTACCGGCGGCAAAAACGGGGGTTTTAATGATATGCCCTTTGATAAAATGATCGTCACTGAAAATGCGAATTACTGGAAAGTCCCCCCTGGCGGTGGAGCTATGCCAGACGGGGCATTCCACCGGGGTGAACGCATCCGCATCGTCGGACAAGCGGGTGGTTATCTGGAAGTGCAAAACTCCAGTAAAAAAACCTTCTACGTCGAGCCCGACACTGTCGGTGACCTATCGAAGGATCCAGTCCAACCCCACATTTATTTTTAACTGACCAGCGATCAATAGGATTTTTTATGAGTGAACACATCATCAAAGGCAAAATTTTCGTTTGCGCGAATAATATCGACACCGATCAGATTATCCCCGCCCAATACCTCAACCTCGTTCCGACCATTCCGGACGAATATGAGAAGCTTGGTTCATACGCCATGATCGGATTACCCGACCAGCTTTATCCCGTTCGTTACGTCAAAGACGGTGAAAGCAAAACCGAATTCCCCATTATCGTCGCCGGACGGAATTTCGGGTGCGGTTCATCCCGTGAACACGCCCCGATCGCCCTCGGGGCGGCTGGTTGCAAAGCGGTCATTGCCGAGCTATATGCCCGTATTTTCTACAGGAATTGTATCGCGACCGGGGAACTTTACCCCGTGGACTCGGTCGATCGCCTCTGTGAAAAGGTCAAAACCGGTGACGATGGTGTCATCGACTTAGAAAAAAGCACACTGACGGTCAACGGTAAGGATGTCTATTCCCTCAAAGGAATGGGTGAAGCCAAAGACGTGATTGATGCCGGGGGCATTTTTAATTACGCGCGGAAAAACGGGATGATCGCTCCCCAAACATAAATAAGATTTCCCACGCGTAAGGCAAGCGGACTCACTTGCCCTACGCAAAAATCAAAATGTTTCAGGATGTCCGTGATGATCATCCCCACTAGGCACGAGACACGACCAAAGACTGTTTCCTGCACTTGCTTCCTTGGTGAAAAATCTTCCTTGCTCTTTTCCCTGAAGCTGGGAGAGATGGAGCCGCCACCTTTTATATGAAAACCGTTCAAAACGAGTTCATCCTTCCCGTCACCCAAGACAAAGACCAGACCCTCTCTGCGGCCTTGACCCAGGCGCGCAAACTGCGCAAAAGATTTCCCGCGAAAGATATCCGTATCGAGCTGTGTGGAGGCCGCCATGCCCTTGACCAGACTCTCCTGATCGACTCATCCCTGACTCATGAAAGAGGCCACTTGGTTTTTTCCTCAGCACGTGGGGTACATGCATCCTTGAGTGGCGGAAAAATAATCACCGGCTGGGAGCACGCGGAAGTCAATGGTGTCAAATGCTGGGTCACAAAAATGCCTGAAGTCCAAAAAGGCCAGCTCTCCTTTACCCAACTCTGGGTCAATGGAAAACGGCGCGAACGCCCGCGCCTCCCCAAAAAAGGATTCTATCATTTTACCGGGTTCGACGGGCAGAACCCGAAAGCTTTTGATTGGTACAATGGCCCCGACCGTATGGAATTCAAAAAGGGGGATATCGGAGAGTTCCACGACATTTCCTCGATTGACCTAACTATCTACCAGCTCTGGTTCGAGATGCGCCACCGCATCAAATCCCTCGACCCCGGAAAATCCGTGGTTCATTTTGGCGGCAAATCCACTGGGCACTTGCTCGATGAAAAAAATGAATACGCCCGTTATTTTCTTGATAATGTCTTTGAATGCTTGAGCGACCCCGGTGAATGGTACTTAGACCGACCCACCGGAAAACTTTATTATATCCCGCTCGAAGGTGAAACGCCGGAACACACCGAGGTAATCGCCCCTGTGATCGGTGAAATCATCCGGATCGAAGGCTCGTCATTAAAAGCCCCGGCACAAAATGTCCTTTTTGAAAATCTCCGCATCGAGCACGCTGACTTCCGCTTACCCGCAGGGAATTGCGGATATGTGCAAGCTTGTGTGGGCATCCCGGCAGCTATCCACCTCTCCAATGCCCGGCATTGTGTCTTTTACGGCTGTGAAATCAGCCATGTCGCCCAATATGGCTTGGAAATCGGTAGCCACTGCCACGGCAATAAAGTCGTCGCCTGTCATTTTCAGGATCTCGGGGCAGGCGGGGTCAAAGTGTATCATGAAGCAGGCAGTGCTGCCATGGGAGTACATGAACCCCTCAAAAAGCTTTCCCGTGATGAAAAACAAAAACAGAACTTCTCTTCAAGTAGCTGGATCACTGACTGCACAATCCATGATGGTGGTAAAATCTTCCCCAGCGCGATCGGTATTTGGATCGGGGACGCTGGCGGCAACCGCATCCTGCATAATCACATTTATGACATGAATTACACGGGCATCTCGACCGGGTGGGTCTGGGGTTACGGCCCCACACGCACACAGGATAACCGGATCGAATACAACCATGTCCACCACATTAACTGGAATGAAGTCCTCAGTGACAATGGAGCCATCTACACCCTCGGTCGCCAACCGGGCTCTACGATTAAAAGTAATGTCGTCCACCATGTCAGTTGTTATGGTTACGGTGGCTGGGGCATTTACCCGGATGAAGGCAGTAGTGAACTCCTCATCGAAGGCAATCTCGTTTACCGCACCGGTCATGCAGGATTCTCCACCCACTATGGCAAAGACCTCTGGGTAAGGAATAATATTTTTGCCTACGCGCGTGATGCCCACTTTAACCCCGGCCGCACGGAAGGTCACCGCACCTCTTTCGTCGAGAGGAATATCATCGCTTGGGATCAAGGTGAAATCAAAGGACACTCCGGACTCTTGGAAACCTCCCGTTACCTTTTCCGTAATAATTTATTCTACAAAAAAATCCCCGGCCCGGTCATGATCAATGGCATCCCGCTGGAGGAATGGCAGAGAACCGGGCAATTTGCCGGTTCATTACTCGTCAACCCTCTCTTCACTGCTATCGATGCTGATGACTACTCCTTACGAGGGGACTCACCCGCCATCAAAAAAATGGGATTTAACCCTCTGGATATTTCCCAGGCCGGACCCCGTTACAGCGGCAAATTGCCCACGCATTACTCCAAATGGGCCTACAATAAAAAAACCGTCAAAAACCCGGTGGTCTCGGTAAAATTATCATTCCGCTCTGAACGCCCCGCAAAAATAAAAGGTTTTACCGAGATCGTTATTGAAGGGGCATTCACCAATACCGGATCACTGGCGGCAAAAGCGAAACTTTCCCTGTCGGTGGAATGTGAAAGAAAAGCCCAGCTCCTCGGGCCCAACCAGATTACTGTCCGGGTCGCCCCCAGTAAAACACTGAAGAAAAAATTCACACTCCTCCTCCCCTCCCTCACACCAAAAGCCGTTTTCTCGGTTTACCCCGATAACGACACCTTCCGGCCCACGTGCTGTTTCTGCCACCCGCCCAAAGCTAAATCCCTGACCATCAAACGCGCCCCCTCGGTGGATTTCCCCGAGCAAATTGCGGTCGCCCTGGCCGACAGCTCCTTCCACATGATTCGTATGGCCCACTTTGAAATCGCTAAAGTCCGTTTTGGTATCTTCGGTAATGCCTTAGGCCTCTGTGTGGATGTCATCGATCTCCAGATCGAACCCAACCACCAGATGCCTTGGGGCTCCAGCAGCATCGAGGTGAATTTCGCCCCGGCAAATGCTCAAGAATACCAAGTCGGTATCGCATCAAATGCTTCAATCAAACAGACCTTCATTGTTCCATCTACCACCAAAACCCCGGCCCAGCTCTACCAATTTGCCAATCCATTTCCGGCATTGGAGATGAATTCCCGTGTGAAGCTCGACTGCCAACCCCGGGAAAATGGTTACCGCATGACAGGAATCATTCCCCTTAAGGAAGCTGGCCTCGAAGCAAATTGCACGGAGTTCATGGTGGAATTCCAAATCAATGGGAAAGTAGCTTCTCACCTGAGTCGTCTCGGAAACACCGCCTTCGGCTCCACGATCCCCAACGGTAACATCGAATATTTCGCCCACATCAAAATCGAAGGGTAGACGGCTAACGTCCTAGCTCCAAAAAATCATTTTTCACACTAGACATAGATTTTAACTGGATGAACTGTATCCTCCTTGCGCCCAGAAAAAAAACCTATTCAAGGAATCCCTCCTATGAAAACGACTGAATATATCCTTAACGCGATCAAGGCCGAAGGTGTCACCCACCTCTTCATGGTGCCCGGCGGATTGATCGACCCTTTTCTCGAAGCTTTTGACCAAGTCCCCGGGCTCATCCCGATTGTCGCTGCCCACGAGGGCGGGGCGGCATACATGGCCGACGGGTATGCCCGTGCCAAAGGCCATTTCGGCGTTTGTTTCTGCATTGGCGGCCCGGGGCTAACAAATACCGTGACCGCACTGGCGGGGGCACTCACCGATGAATCCCCCATACTCCTCATTAGCGGCATCGTTCCCACCGACTGGGATGGGCGCGGGGGATTCCAAGACTCCAGCGCGGCGACCTTCGACGATATCGAGATTCTCCGGACGGTGACATCTGATGAGCTCCAAGTCGATGACGTGCGGCTCCTGAAATTTGACCTCCAGCGGCTGGTCAAACGCATGATGTCTGCCCCGCGCAAACCGGTTCATCTCGTCCTCCCGAAAAATATCCAGAATACCACGGTGGATTTCGTCTATGAGAAACTCCCCGAAAACCTTTATTTTCCCCGCCTGCTCGACCTCGAAGCAACTGCGCGGTTTGCCCCTACGATCAAAGACTCGAAAAAAATCGTGATCTTAGCCGGAGCCGGCATCGAGAAGTCCGATGCTTCCGCAGACCTCATCGCATTCGCCGAGGAATACCAGATCCCCGTGGCCACCACCCTCCGGGCCAAGGGAGTCTTCCCTGAAGACCACCCACTGGCCTTAGGCATTTTTGGTTACACCGGCACACGCCATGCCATTGAGACTATCCTCTCCGATGAGGTGGAGACCTTAATCGTCTTGGGCTCAGGCCTCAACCAGCGCGACACCCTTTTCTGGAATAAAAAATTTCGCCCAGCCAAAGCCCTCATCCAAATCGATAATGATCCCATGTCGATCGGACGCACGTATAAGACTGAACTCGCCATTGTCGGTGACTGTGGTGAATTCATCAAAACAATCCGCTCCAGCCAGGAGGTCACTTCCCTCCTGTCGGCGGGCAGCACCGAACGCACCCGATGGATCGAGTCCATCCGCGCGCTTGGACCCCGTCTTTATGACTTAGACAATACACAAAGTGACGCCTCACCCCTCCACCCCGCACGTGTGATCAGTGACCTGCGCAAGGTCATGCCGCGTGACACCGTGGCCTCGGTCGATTCCGGGGCGCACCGCGCATTTTCCGCACATTACTGGGAGTCCTATGCGCCGCGCGAATACCTCTCCGCCACGAATCTCGGCCCGATGGGCTGGGCTATCCCAGCGGGGATAGGGGCCAAACTCGCCCGGCCCGATAAACCCCATGTGGTCATTACCGGTGACGGATGTATGCTCATGCATGGAATGGAAATCCAGACCGCCGCACGTTTCGGGGTCAAAGTCATTTTTGTCGTCATTAATAATAGTGCCTTGGGCAATGTTTACCTCCGCGCTCGGAAAATGGGACCCACGCCCGCCGCCCTCACGACCAATACCACCCATGACTGGGCGTTATTTGCACAGTCCCTCGGGGTCACCGGCATCCGGATCGATCAACCCCAGGATTTGATTCCCGTTTTCGAACAAGCCCTCGCCGCCCCGGGCCCGGTCCTTCTCGATATCCGTTGCGGTAAAGATTATCCCACCCCCGTGACGCCTTATTCCGAATCCGTCAAGGAATGGACCGACCACGATTAATCTCCTCCCTCATTTTTCACACCTTTATAGCTAAACTCCCCGACCCCACCCGTTCAAAAAATCTAGCAGTTAAAAAAAAACTACTAGCTGCACTCATCAAAAAACGCGGGCGTATCGATGGGATGTACCGCACGCTTTTAAACTATCCCGCGCTGGCCCCATGCGTCGGGGACCTCGGCACCTTCCTCCGGTTCAAGAGCAAATTAGCCCGCAGACGTACGAGAAGTCGTCATTCTCTCGGTCGCCCGGCAACAAAATGCCGCCTATGCCTGGGTCCATCACCTCGCACCCGCCTTGGATAATGGGGTATCTGCCGCTCTCATTGAAAAAATCAGGACCCGCAAGGCACTCCCACCAAAGATAGTTTATTCACAGGCGATCACAGCCGCGCAATTTGCGCTGCAAGGCAAGTCCCAGCCATTGCCCTTGCAAAAATCCCTCACCAAAAAAATCGGGGTCGAAGGGGTTATTGAAATCGTCATGATCACCGGTTACTACTCCATGATCGCTACCGTCATCCAAGCCTTTGATGTCCCCCCCTGCCCAAGGACATGAAACAACCCTTTTAACACTCTCGGGCATTATGCTTGCCGGAATTTATGGGGGCCGAAATCGGCTTCGTAGTAAGGGACGATGACGCCGCCGGGAGGGGAGACTGCATCGAGCTTTTTACGGTCGTCGTCGGTGAGTTTCACATCGAGGACTTTGAGGAAGTCCTCCATTTGTCCCATGGTGCGTGGGCCGATGATCGGGCTGGTGATGGCGGGGGAGTCCTTGCACCAAGCCAGCGCAATTTGCGCGGGTCCCGTATTTTTCTCGCGGGCAATCTGCTCGACACAATCAAGCACATCAAAGGCTTTGTCATTATACTGACGTCCATTGGTGCCGCCGGCAAAGCGGGTATCCGGGGGATAATCTTCACCGCGCCGGTATTTGCCCGTAAAAAAACCTTGAGCAATCGGGGACCAGGGAATCAGGCCAAACCCGTGGGTCTGCGCAAAAGGAATCAATTCCCGCTCGATACGGCGGTCGAGCAAATGGTAGGGCGGTTGCTCACAGACAAAACGGTTTAACCCCGATTCCTTAGAAATCATCAGAGACTCCATGAGCTGCCAAGCGGCAAAGGTGCTGGTGCCGGTATAAAGCACTTTCCCGGCCCTGATCAAATCGTCGAGGGCGCGTAATGTCTCATCCAGCGGGGTTTCGGAATTTGGACGATGAATCTGGTAGAGATCGATGCGGTCGGTCTGGAGCCGCTTCAAGGATGCCTCACATTGTTCGACGATGTGACGGCGGTTATTGCCCCAGGCATTCGGGTCATTGTCCCACATGTGCCCATGGACTTTTGTGGCGAGAATGATCCGGCCACGTTTTCCATTTTGTTTCAGGGCTTTGCCGACAAATTCCTCGCTGACACCCCGAGAATAAATATCTGCCGTATCCAGAAAATTAATTCCTGCATCGATAGCACGGTCGATGATTTTGGCGGTATCCTCTTCGCCCGTCCGACCGCCAAACATCATACAGCCCAGACAAAGCTCACTGACTTTCACACCGGTGCGACCAAGATTGCGGTATTCCATAGGCCGATATCCTATCATGACGGGGATCAAACCGGAAGGTTAATCCACAGCCGAACCTACTCCAGCCAGAACCAGAAGGTTTTCAGATAAAAGGACGGTGAACCGGGCAGGAGGAAATCGAAGGGTTCGGCTTGGAAATGTTGTTTACGGATTTTGCGTCCGGCCTTCTGGATTTCCATTTTAATGATGCGCTCGAAATCAAAGGGTTTGAGTGTGCCCATATTCGTCGAACAAAATAGGAGGCCGGGACGTTTGAGTAATTTGATCGCGAGAGCGACGAGTTCACCGTAGTTTTTATCCGCCCGGAATACTTTCCCGTCCTTATTCGTCGAGAAGGTAGGCGGGTCGAGGATGACGCAATCGAATTTTCGGCCTTTTTTGCTGAAGCGCCTCATCCAGTCAAAAGCATCGCCGAAAATAAAGTCGTGGCCTTCAACTGGGATTTTATTGGCGGAAAAATTCTTCTTCCCCCAATCCAGATATTTCGTCGAAAGATCCAGACTCGTCGTGCGCGCTCCTGCGGCGGCGGCAGCCACGCTGAATGCGCACGAGTAAGAAAATACATTCAAGACTTCGACCCCGGGGTTTTGCTGGCACCAATACTTCAGGTCAAAACGGTTCTCCCGCTGGTCGAGGAATAACCCGGCGGAATAACCCTCTTTAAAACTGATCAGAAAACGGAGGCCATTCTCCCGGATATAAAAGTCATCATTCATCAGGTCCCCGGCGAGATGGGTGGGGCCATTAGCCTGTCCACGCACCTTTTTATCGAGCTGCTTATGATAACATGAGATGATCCCCTGCTCTACGAGCTCATCTAATACCCCGGATTGCCCGGCATCCTCTGATTCCGTGGAGACAAGGGCAAATTGTTTATAAATATCGATGAAATATTTGGACGGTTGTCCCTTGGAATAGGGGGCGAGGCGGTAGGCATTTGTCTCCGTACCATCAAAGAGGCATTCCACAAAATCCCGGGCTACCCGGGAAACGGAGGGCTTATCAAAGGCCTCCGGCAGTGCCGCTTCGATAGAGGTGGTTTGGCCCGTGAGCGGATGGAAGAATTCTAATTTACCGGCATGGAGATACATGCGCCCGGATGCCGGGCTATCCCCGGGCATTTTTATCCCGTATTGGGAATCCCCCAGGATCGGGCAATCACTGGATTTGGCATGAATGCGTATCTGGTGGGTGCGTCCGGTCTGTGGTCTGGCCTCATACAGAAAATAGGCGCCGTGTTTTTCAATAAATTCAAACTCCGTAGTGGCGGGTTTACCCGTGATCGCGTCACGGCAGGTCCAGGCATTTTGAGGGGCTTTTTGAGGCGAGAGAAAAAAGTAGGTTTTTTTGATCCGACTGGAGGCAAATTGCTCCGCGAGGGATTTATTAGCCAGGGGTGACTTTGCAAAAAGCATGACCCCGCTGGTCTCCTTATCGAGCCTCTGGTGTAAACCAAGATGCTCTAGATGTAACCGGCGGCATAAAAACTCGTAAAACCCTTCCGGTGCAAGGTCTGCGACCTTGTGGCTGGGTATCCCTGCAGGCTTTTGCACGGCTAAAAAATCGTTATCTTCAAAAAGTATCTTCGGCATGTCAAAAATGCCTATGCACGAAAATACTGCTTGCAACAAGCGCGAAATTTGGCTTACATGTAAAAAGTATTCTTCCTCGTTCATGCAATTTCACCTCGAAATTTAGAACTGCAGGAATCTTTCCGATCATAAAGTGATTAGAAAAAAACCTCATGTATAACCCTATTAAGTTACGCTAAGCAATGACGCAAAAAATGCGTTTGAAGGTCCATTAATATGCCAAGACAAGTAAGGCCAGCAGCGGGCTCACGCCCCACTCGTGCACGTAAACCCAAGAAGATAGCCGTTCCCAAAGATGACGTCAAAAATGTGGAAATTACAGAAAAGGCAGAAGTCGTGCCACCTGTATCTTCTAATCCCGCCGCAGAGATGGGCGCCCGGCTAGCCGCCTATATGAAAGAAGGCCTGACTGTCGAAGAGGCCGTGGTCAAGGCGATGCAGACACCCGCTCCCACACCGGTAATCCCTCCTGTGGAAACAAAAGCTCCTGCCCCTGCTCCCACAGCTCCCGTCACCCCTCCACCCGTATCAACGACACCACCCCCTGAGACTCCTGTGGCGACAACACCTGCTACAGAGGTCAACAAAGCCCCAGAGCCTAAAGCCGCGACTTCCGCAGCGATCCTGCAACCCATTGCCCCAAGGCCTAAACCCACACCGATTCCTGCGCGTCCCCCGGTAATTATCGAGGGTCTTTTGGAAATTTCCGACAAGGGTTACGGCTTCTTGCGTGACCCGAAAAATAATTATCTCCCCCAGAGGACTGATGTTTTTGTGTTACCCGACATTATCCGGATCAATAATCTCCGTGAAGGATTAATGCTCAAAGGTGAAATGGGCCAAAGCAATCGGGGACCACAACTCCGCACCCTCATGGAAGTCAATGGTGATGCTGTCGATAAATACCGGGACTTGATTCCCTTTGACCAGCTCACGACTATTAACCCGAATAAACGGTTTGTCATGGAGACAAAGCCTGAGATCTTGACGACCCGGGTCATCGATCTGGTCGCTCCGATCGGCAAAGGCCAGAGGGGTCTCATAGTCGCTCCCCCGCGCACCGGGAAAACCACTCTCCTCCAACACATCGCCAATGCCGTCACCGTGAATCATCCTGAGGCTTATCTCATGGTCTTACTCGTCGATGAACGCCCCGAGGAAGCCACCGATGTGCGTCGCAATGTCAAAGGGGATGTCATCGCCTCGACCAATGACATGAATATCCAGAGCCATACCCATATTTCCAAAATGGCCATCGATAAAGCCAAACGCCTCGCCGAATCCGGCCGTGATGTCTTCTTGCTTTTGGACTCCCTGACCCGTCTCGGAAGAGCCTTTAATAATAACATGGGTAACTCAGGCCGGACTTTGTCCGGGGGTATGGATGCCCGGGGCATGGAGATCCCCCGCAAAATTTTTGCCGCTGCACGTAATACGGAAGAAGCCGGCTCCCTCACGATCATCGCCTCCGCCCTGATCGATACCGGGTCCCGGATGGACGAGCTGATCTTTCAGGAATTCAAAGGCACAGGTAATATGGAGCTTGTCCTCGACCGCAAACTCGCTGACTCCCGTATTTTCCCCGCAGTGGACATTAATAAAAGCGGTACCCGCCGCGAAGAGCTACTGGTGCCCCCGCATGAGCTCGAGAAAATGAATAAAGTCAGGCGCGGACTAGCCGGTCAACAACCCGACCAAGCCATGGAAAGACTCCTGTCATTCCTCCAGAAATATCCTAGCAATAGCGAATTCCTCCGCCAGATTCCTTGACCGATAACAAGTCCGCACGGGAATCATATTTTTGACACATCAGGAAATCAAAGCGAAGGCAAATTGCGCAGCGAAGCCATGCAGAATAGGGGTCCCTACAAGATTTATTTCCTTCGTGAATTTCGCACCCTACATCGTCAATACACTGACTGCCGATGAGCGAAGATCTTTTAAGCGGGGATTTTAATCAATGCAATTTGCTCTATAATCTTCTCGGAGATGGCTTGGTAGAGGGCCCGTTCATTACCCTGCCATGAGTCGATCATGTCATTCAAGCTGAATGAATCGCCGACTACCACGGTGATAGGAGTAAAAAGTTTGATTTTACCATTCCTCGGCCAAGCCTCGTAACTACCGAAAACTCGGACCGGCAAAATGGGTTTTTTTGATTTGGCGACGATTAAACCGACTCCCGGTTGGGCGGCACAGAAAGCCCCGTCCAACGTCCTTTGCCCCTCGGGGAATAGCAGGATAGCCTGTTCCTGCTTGAGTTTTTTAATCATGTTTTTCAGGCTACTCATGTCGGGACGGTCCTGGTCCACCGGAATCGAATTCAACGCGGTGATGAGCTTGCCAAAGAATGGGTTCTTCCAGAGTGTTTTCCGGGCTAGAAACCAAGTGGTCCTCGGTCGGATTCCCGCAGCGGCCAAAGGCGGGTCAAAGAAACTGGCGTGGTTCATGCAAATGACAAGACCTCCTTCGAGGGGAACCTTGTCCTTGGACAAAAAACGGGCACGATGACACACCTTGAAATAGACAAATGTCACGTAGAGACAAAAAAAGTAAAACCAGTTTTCCAAGAGGTGTTTCATCGGTATGCCTTCATCCGTGCCGGTAAAAAGTGATAATCGGTTATTTGGAAACGACTTCGCTGAGTTTAAAGATCGGGAGGAAAAGGGCCACGACAATACCACCGATAATTACCCCGAGCACGACGATCATGATCGGTTCAAGCAAGGAGGTGAGGGCGCCGAGGGTCGCTTCAATTTCTTCGTCCCAAAAGTCGGCGATTTTATCTAGCATGGCATCTACCTTACCCGTGGCTTCACCGGCCTGGATCATACGGATCAAGACGGGCGGAAAAAGAGGTTCCTTCGCTAAACCCGTAGCCAAGGGGTCACCTCTTTCGACTGTTGCTGAAACCCGTTTGATGGAAGCTTCCACCTGGACATTTCCACTGGAAGCACCGACGATTTGCATAACTTCAAGAATCGGCACACCGCTTCGGATCAACTGGGCAAAAGTCCTGGCAAACCGTGTCAGAGTGATTTTGCGGACGAGCTCACCAAAGACCGGTAGCTTGAATTTATATCCATCCCACCACCAGCGTCCACTGGTGGAATTTAAAAAGGCTTTGATCCCAAAATAAATGCCGCCAACAACCAACGGGGTCGCAATAAAGCCGAGTGGTGAACGGAAGAAATCACTGATATCAACAAGAAACTGTGTCGGGGCGGGGAGTTTCGCGCCGAAGTCCTTAAACACATTTGCGAATACAGGGACGACTTTCACAATCAGAAACATCGTAATCAAAATGGAAAGACCGATGACGACCACGGGATAGGTCATGGCTGATTTGACTTTTTTACGGAGTCTTTCGCTGGCTTCTAAATAGGAGGCTAACCGGGCCAAGATCGGGGCGAGTAAACCGGCTGCTTCACCCGCTTTAACCATGCTGACAAAGAGTTTGTCGAAAACTTTAGGATGTTTGCTAAAGGCTTCAAAAAGGCTGCTTCCTTTTTCCACGGTACTAATCACGTCCTGCAATACTTTCCTCATACCCGCCGCTTTCTTAGGGTCACTCTGCTCATATAAAGCTGTGAGGGATTGGATCAGGGGGATACCCGCATCCACCATCGTCGCCAACATGCGGGTAAACATGACCAACTGTTCATTGGTGACTTTCCCCGTCTTACTGCCTGCTCCGCCTTTAGCCTGTTCCATCGACATAACCACCAATCCCTTGGCGGCTAGCTGGGAAACAGCATTTGAGTCATTGACTCCTTCAATCTTACCGGAAATGATTTTTCCAGATGCATTACGTGCTTGATACTTATAATAGGGCATAAAAACTTATGGTTTTTATAGTGCAAGTAGCCGAAGAATGCAAATGGGAATTAATAATATAATAAAAAAACTTTTCCTGGGTCAGGATGCTATGAGAGGGCATCGGGATGTGAAATATCCTTACCTTCATAAAGATAATAAACTTTTTTCGAAATGTTTTTGCCATGATCGGCCACTCGTTCCCAATGCCTTGAGATCGCCATCAGTAAGAGACAACGTGAAATAGTGCTCGGATCCTCGACCATGAAGCTGGTTAATTCTCGGTAAAGCTGGCGGTTAATCTCATTGACTTCCTTGTCCCGCTCCGAAATTTCGACGACCAAGCCGGGCTTACGGTTGACGAATGCGTCCATACTGGCCATCAACATTTCCAAGGAAATAGTTGCCATACGTGGAATATCAATAAGAGGTTTGAGGGGGTGCTCATTATTCAGGGTACGCGCTTTTTTGGCGACATTAACCGCCTGGTCCCCGCAACGTTCGAGGTCAGAAGAAATTTTGACCACTGTCAGGACAAACCTGAGGTCTGAGGCCACTGGGGCTTGCCGGGCGATATACAGGACCACCTGGTTATTTAGCTGCATTTCTAATAAATCGATTTGTTTTTCTTCGGCCTGGATGATATCAAAAAGGGAATCATCCCTGTCAACCAAAAGCTTGAGTGCGCGTTTGAGGTTGTTTTCAACCAAACTGGCCATCATGAGGACGTTATCTTTTAGTGACTGCAGGTCTTGTTCGAAGGTGCGTTCCATTTTTGTATAAATCATGTATAATTGTTAATTAGTTTTGGGTTATGGTTAAAAAGGATTTTTTTAACCGAATCTTCCGGTCACATAATCTTCTGTTTGTTTTAAAGATGGGTTAGTGAAAATTGTGGCGGTACGGTCGTACTCGATGAGTTTTCCGAGGTAGAAAAAGGCCGTATAATCCGACACGCGCGCGGCTTGCTGCATGTTATGGGTCACGATGACGATGGTGTATTGTTTCTTGAGCTCGACGATTAATTCCTCAACCTTCGCTGTCGCAATCGGGTCAAGGGCCGAACAAGGCTCATCCATCAGCAGCACCTCGGGCTCGACAGCAATCGCCCGGGCGATACAAAGGCGTTGTTGTTGTCCCCCCGAAAACCCCGTGGCACTATCATGCAAACGGTCTTTGGCTTCTTCCCAAAGGGCGGCCCCGCGCAAACTGCGTTCGACGACTTCATCGAGGATTTTTTTATCGTTGATGCCACCAATCCTCAGGCCATAACAAATATTCTCGTAAATCGATTTAGAGAAAGGATTCGATTTCTGGAAGACCATTCCTACTTTTTTGCGCAATTCGATGACATCAATCTTGTTACTCAGGATATTCTCGCCGTCGAGATTACAAATACCCGTTATTTTCACCCCATCGATCAAGTCATTCATCCGGTTGATACAACGCAAGAGGGTGCTTTTCCCGCAACCTGACGGCCCGATAAATGCGGTCACTTGTTTGTCAGGAATATCCATCTTCACATCAAAGAGTGCCTGCTTCTTGCCGTAGTATAAATTAAGATCCTCGATCTTAATGAGCGTATTAAAATCGGCATTCGATTCGTTCGACAAATCCATCTCCACCCGTTTCATGCCCGCAGGGGCTTGTCGGTGTTTTTGGGTGTCTTGCGATTTTTCAGTATTATCCATGATGATTCCCATAAGACCTTATCAAGTTTAGAGGTTAAGCGAAAGCTCCGGTTTGATATTTTTTGCGGATTTTATCACGGAGCCGGATGGCTACGATATTTAATCCTATAATAATCAAAATCAATAAAAGGGTCGTCGTATAAACCATTGGTTTAGAGGCCTCTACATTTGGTGACTGGAAACCAACGTCGAATATATGAAAACCCAGGTGCATGAATTTACGATCCAAATGGAAGAAGGGGAAAGTTAAATCTACTGGCAATTCAGGGGCGAGCTTTACTACCCCGGTAATCATGAGTGGTGCCACTTCACCAGCCCCACGGGCCATGGAAAGGATAATCCCGGTCAGAATCCCCGGGACACTCGCTGGTAAAACGACACGGCAAATTGTCTGGAATTTTGATGCGCCAAGGGCGAGCGAACCCTCACGAGCACCGCGCGGTACGGCGGCAATGGATTCTTCCGTAGCAACAATGACGACGGGAACGGTTAGTAGGGCCAGAGTGAGTGAGGCCCAAAGGATGCCTCCTGTACCAAATGTCGGTGTCGGCAAATAATCAGAAAAGAATAACTGGTCCATAGTACCTCCGACAAAATAGACGAAAAAGCCGAGTCCGAAAACACCAAAAACGATCGAGGGGACACCGGCCAAGTTATTGATAGCGATCCGTACCGCCCGGACAAATGGCCCTTGACTGGCGTATTCACGCAGGTAAAAGGCTGCCAAAACGCCAAAGGGAGTAACTGCGAGACTCATCAGCACCGTCATGACCACAGTACCGAAAATGGCGGGGAATACCCCCCCCTCTTGATTGGACTCACGGGGGTCATCAAAGATAAATCCCCAGACTTGCCTGACATAAAAAATGCATTTTTCAAATACACTCATGTTATTCGGCTGCCATGCTTCCACAATATTCAAAAGCGGAATGACTTTTTCCCGCCCGTCGGCCGTTTTAAATACCCCAGAATAATCGTCTGCCTCATCCAAGATTTTTTGCGCTTTATCCTTCAATGTCTGGAACTCTTCATTTTTTGCCACCATGAACTGGTTATACTCTTCAATTTTCGACACCTGTTCAGCAGTAGGATGAGTGTTACGCTTTAATTTATTTAGCTGGATGGTAGCTTCTTTGATTTCGTGACTGATCTCCCCGATCTCATGTTCTTTAATTGCTTCCGCCGCTTTCCTTTTCCGGTTTACCAAGGGTAATTCTTTGAGTAAACGCTCCCATGCCTGTCCCCCAGTCGCGATGACGTCATCATTGATTTTAAAGGATTCCATGAACCCATAAAAATTACCATATTCCATCCGTTCTAAGGCTACGCCCAGTTTCGGTTTCATGATGCCGGAGATATTTTCATCGCGGTACCACACAAAGTCAGCCGCATAGATATCACGGTTGCCGACACGAAATTGTGTTTCCGGAATCAAGCGGATACCTTTGCCCTCGGGGATCTCCTCACGGAGAGTGTCGTGCGCCATGAGGATACCCATGACCTTCTGGGTGGATTCCCCGTCCTTGAGGGTAAATTCCGTCAAATCTTTGGGCCAAAAAAATCCCGCCCCATTCGAGACGATAACAAATAACAAACCGACAATCATGATCAGAGCGACCGATAAACACGCCCCGGTGAGCCAAAGCCAATGTTCACCACGCCCGAAAAATTTTCCAAGGGGAAGGGAACCTGTCTGTATTATTTTTTTATTCGAATCAGGATTCATAAATAGTTTTTAAATATTAAACAGCTTTGTATTTTTCGCGTAACCTTTGACGGATCACTTCCGCAAAGGTATTCACCGTAAAAGTCAGGATAAAGAGCAACATGGCGGCGACAAAAAGCACACGGTAATGGGTTTCCCCGACTGGAGCTTCAGGGATTTCAACCGCGATATTAGCAGAAAGTGTGCGCATCCCGTTAAAGGGGCTGAAACTCATAATCGGTGTATTCCCCGTGGCCATCAAAACAATCATCGTCTCACCGACTGCCCGGCCGAAACCGATCATCACGGCGGAAAATACCCCCGGGCTGGCTGTCGGCAGGATCACTCGCGTGGCCGTTTGCCATGGACTGGCTCCCATCGCGTATGACGCGGAGGTAAAGGATTTTGGCACATTCGAAAAGGCATCCTCGGAAATGGTGAAGATAATCGGGATCACGGCAAAACCCATCGCTAATCCGATCACAATACAATTCCTTTGCTCCACCTGTTCGCCGATGGCGCTAAAAATCCATTGGCGGATATCTCCTCCGAAATACGCAAAGTCCATAAAGACACCCACTTTATAACTCAGGAATGCCGCGATGAGTGTCGTCACTATAATGGCAACCAAGTCTACACCTGGGGGTATATTCATTTTGATTTTGATCGGTATTTTATTCCAGAGGAGAGCGGCAATCACTGTCCCTACGGGGATAAAGATCGAAAATAAAAAAATCATGACTAACTTATTTTCAAGTAGGGGGGCCAACCATAAACCGGCGAGGAATCCAATCACCACACTCGGCAGGGCCGCCATGATTTCAATCGTCGGTTTGACATAGGTCTTTATCGACGGGTGCATGAATTGGGATGTGTAAAGGGCCCCGAAGACGGCTATTGGTATGGCAAATAACTGTCT
>ENA-ORBV01005194-ORBV01005194.1-microbial-mat-metagenome-genome-assembly--contig:-NODE-5194-length-24203-cov-5.661071_pt1 | contig 24203 bp, 22 predicted proteins | sample MGYA00237777_ERZ505514 | MGnify/ENA primary metagenome ERZ505514 (study PRJEB26160, sample SAMN06269048) | microbial mat metagenome | isolation source: Oligotrophic lake microbial mat | place... | reverse complement strand
TCAAGCAGAAGACGGCATACGAGATTCGCCTTAGTCTCGTGGGCTCGGAGATGTGTATAAGAGACAGAGCTTCAAGTTCGGCGTCAGCTCGCAGTCGCCGCTGAGCGGCGTGGAATGCAATCGGCCGTGTTCCCGCATGGGCCGAAGCACCAGGCACCGTTCGCCACGTAAGAGGCGAATGGCCGCGCGATGCGCTTCTTCGACGATCGTTTCCGTCGAGAGCGCGGAAGCGATCTTACGGCCGTCTTCCAGTACCGTGTCGAATCGATCGATCAGCGACAGCGTCGTTACCTCGGACGGCGTATCCGCGTCCGCGCGATTGCCCTGCGCGCGTAGCTCGAAGGAGCGAAGCTCCGCTTCCGCGTGAACGAATTCTTCTTGCGCGTCGCGCCAGCCCAGTTCCAGTCCAACGCGTGCCCGCAGATGCAAAGTTTGAGCGTACTCGAATTCCGCGCGCTGCCGCCGGGCGATACTGAGGCTGCGATTGAACAACGACCTTGCGCGCCACGACTTACCTTGCATCGCGGCGACCGCGGCGGCCTCGCGCAGCGCGTGTGGCAAATCGTTGCGGAACCGGCGGGCGGTCCACAGTGCTTTGCGCGCCGCTTTCGCGGCCAATCGCAACGCCTTGCGCCGCTGGCGGGGCGTCAGGCCCTGGCGCCGTTCGGCGATCAGCCGGCGCGCGGTCGCCAACCAGGCCAGGTTCGGCGTGGTGTAGGGATTCTGCACCGCCGCCTCACGGGCAATCCGTAGCGCCGTTTCGAACGTCTGCACAGCGCCGTCCAGATCGTTGGCGCCGATCTGCCGCACGCCTTCGGCGAGCATCAACTGTGCGTTGCCTTGCGCGTCGTGACGCGCGCGGGCCAATTCGCGCGCGACGATGTCTTCGGGCAAACGACCTTGCGTCGCCCGCGACCAGACATCGAGACTGATGGCGGCGGCTTGTTCATCCCCGAGACGCACGCCGGATTCGTGATTCTTTCGCGCCTGATCGATGGCCTCGTCCAATCGACCCAATCGAAACAGCGCCGCTGCGACCTGATAGCGGGCGATATGCACTTCCCAGTAATCGCCGGTTCGTTCCAGGAGGCGCACGCCTTCCAGGCCGCGTTCCACGCTTTCGACGTAGTCGCCCGCGCAGAAGTGTACGACGCCGTGGTAACTGAGTGACTGCCCTTGGCCCCAAACGTCGTCCAAGTCGCGACGGATTTGCAGCGACTTCTGCACGTACTTCAAGCCGCGCCCGTTCCAGGGGATCAGGCTCATCGCCGGCGCGTGTTCGGAGTACGACTGGGCGAGCTCCAACGTCGGCGCATAGCGCTCACCCAGGTTCATACCGCGAATATGCGTCCACAGGACGTGAACCTTGCTCCGCACAAACCAGTAGCCGTGGGCCAGCTTGCTATGTAGTCGCCAGGTGAGCAACTCTTCTTTGCTCGGCGGTTCCTTCCTCCGACCGACTGCCAGTCTGGGGAACAAGCTATGCATCGTTTGGATGCAAGTTTCCCACACGAGCAACGAAGCAAACGTGACGAAGCGGGTCGGCACACGGCGTTTGAGTAAGCGCAGCGCTTGTTCGAACGACGTCGTGGCGGATTCCATGTCGCCGCGTTTGAAGGCCAGCTCGCCGAGCTTGCCGAGAATCTGCGCCCGCGAGAACGCGCCCTCAGCCAACTCGGCCGCGCCGCGCAGCAGTTGCGCCGCGGCGTCGTAACGGCCGCGCAACATCAGCACGTCGCCCAGCCCTTCGGCGATGCGATATTGCGTACTGGAATCCGCCTGCGATGCGCCTCGCTGGGCGATGCGATACTGCTGTTCGGCGACTTCGAGCGAGTGCTGCTGGCGTGCTAGCTCCGCGGCTTCGAGCGCGTAGCCGAGGGCCAAATAGCTCTCGCCGGCGGCGTCGAAGTGATAGGCCAAATCAAACGCATTGCCGCGCAGATGCTTGCGCAGGTGCAACGCCGCGCGGTAGTGCAGATGACGGCGCTCTTCAGCGGTCAGTCGCTCTAACAGTGCCGTGCGGATCTTATCGTGGACGAAGACACCGCGTCCGCCGTCCGGACGCAACCAGATCAAACAGCGGCGCCGCGCTATGTCGAGCGTTGAAATTGCTTCCGTCGCGGGATGCGCGGCAAGTTGGACCGCGATTTCCAAGTCGAACTCTTTGCCGAGCACCGCGCCGACGGTCAGCAAGTCGATTGCGTGGCGCGGCAGCAAATCCAACCGTCGGGCCAAGAACGACGCCGCGTGGCGCGACGATTGCAAATCCGCGATCGCCAACGGTTCGACGCGCCAGACGCCGCCCATGGTTTCGAGGGCGCCGGATTCGACCAAGCCGCGCAACACCGCGGAAGCCATAAACGGACTGCCGCCGGAGAGGCGTTCGACGACCTCGAAGACCTGTTCCGGCACCTGGCCGGCCATCGTCTCGACGAGTCGGCGGACGTCGGTCGCGGTCAATCGCTCCAGGCTGACGTGCGCCGTCGGTCGCAGTTGCCGCAACGCATGCCGTTCGTCCACTTCCTCGGTCCGATACGCCACGACCAGCATCGAGTGGCGCTTGACCGTAGATTCATCCGCCCGCCGGTTCGCCCAGTGCGCGATGAGCTTAACGGCTTGTTCGTCGGCCCACTGGCAGTCGTCGAGAATGATCAGCACCGGCCGATCCGGTTGGCCGAGCGCATCCAGGAATTGTGAGATCGCCTGGATGCTGCGGGCTTCACCGAACGCTTCGGGCCCCAATGTCTGGCGCGACTTCCAGCCCAGCGCGTTAGCGAGCCGTGGCAAGGCGGAGCACAGGGCGTCTTGATGTTCGCCCAGTCGTTCGCGAATCGGCTCGAGAACCGTGGAATCGACGACCAATTCGCCAATGATCTGCTCGACGACTCCTTCCAGCAACTGGAATGGGTGCTGGCCGATGTCACTGGAACCCTGTCCGCGCAAGACGCGCACGCCGCGGCGCGCGGCGCGTTGCGCCAATTCATCGAGCAAGCGCGTCTTGCCGCCGCCCGATTCGCATTCCACGACCGCGAGCGCCGCGCAACCGACGCTGGCCTGCAGCATCTGATGGTCGAGCTGCGCCAACTCCATAGTGCGGCCGACGAACGACGGTTCCGTCACCGTGCAACGCTGATCGCACTGCCCAATTACGATGTCCGGTTCGTGTTCCCCGCGTCGGCAGGCCTCTTCGATTTGTTCGATGTCCCGCAAGACTGCCAGCGCGGATTGATAACGATCGCGCGGATCTTTCCGCAGCAATCGCTGAATCACCTCGTCGAGCGCCCGGGGCGCCGGCAACCCCATGCTGCGCAAGTCAGGCACGCGTGACGTCATGTGCTGCAAGAGCACCGCGCCTACCGTGTCGCTTTGGAACGGAGGCCGGCCCGCGAGGCACTCGAAGAGCAGGATGCCGAGTGCGTAGAGGTCGGCGGCTTCGCTCACATCATAGTCGAGCGAGCCGGCTTGTTCAGGCGAGAGATAGCGCGCCGCCAAAGCCGCGGAACGCGAGCTTTCCTGCGGGTCGCGCAACGAGGCCACGAAGCCAAAATCCACCAGGCTCGCGTCATCCACTTCGCCGCGCAACACGACGCTGGTCGGCTTCAAGTTGCGATGCAAGATGCCGCAGGCGTGCAACTCCACGAGTCCCGTCGTCACGGCGCGCGCCAGGCGCAGCGTTTCCGCGACGGAGAGCGGCCCCTCGGAAAGCCGTTGCAGCAGCGTGGAACCACGCACATAAGCGCGGACCCAATACCAGCGCGGCCCATCAGCGAAAAACTCGTGAAACTGCGCGAGCCAGGGGCTATCCAAGCGGCTTAGCAACGTCGCTTCGTGGGCAAGCCGCATCTCGACGGCCGGTGTAACGAGCTCGTTCGACAGCCGATGCAACACCACGCGTTTGCGCTGCCGTGGATCGTCCGCCAGAAAACAGGCGTGGCCGCGCCGATCGGAGAGCGTCTGCTCGATCGAATAGCGCGAAGCCACCCAGACCTGCGTGGCGGAGTCTCCGCCAGCGCCGTCCGGTTCGTCGCGGCTATCGCTCGTATTTGGCATGGCGCTCAGCGAGGAACAAAGACGGCGAGCCGCAACCCTATGCCGCGCCGCACTATCGCTGCGCGCATCTGCCGACCCCGGAGCAAGTTTAGGTTCATGCTCTCAGTGCGGCGCAGACTCGCCCCGCCACGGCGGGGGCGCGACGATGATCGTTCAAACTGAATCGCCCAATCATTCCGAATCTAAGCATCGCGCCAATTGCGCGGGCAGTCGACGATTCTGTTGTGGCACGGTCTCCCGACCGTACCACTGCGGGCGATATCAAGAATTGGAGACCTTCGGTCCATCCAGCGGCACGGTCGGGAGACCGTGCCACAACCACGGAACCCCCTCCGTGCCTCCGTGGTGAATCCCCGCGCTACACCTTCGCCATGCCCACGCCATTGTCGCTGGAATCCTGCCATTCGCGCAAGGCGTCGGCTTCCTGCTCCGCGGCGTCGCAGAACTGCGATTTGATATCAAGGATCTGGTCTTCAATCGCCAGGAAGGCGTCCACCATATATGGATCGAAGTGCGAGCCGCGTCCTTCGACGATGATGGATTTCGCGACGTCGTGGCTATAGGCCGGCTTGTAGACGCGCCGTGTCGTCAACGCGTCGTAGACGTCGGCCACGGCGACGATCCGTCCGCAGAGCGGAATCTGTTCGCCGCGCAACCCGCGCGGATAGCCACCGCCGTCGAAGCGTTCGTGATGCGTGAGCGCGATGTCGCGGGCCATCTGCAAGAACTTTGCGCTCGGGTACGCGCTGGCCGCCGCGTCGAGCGTCGCCGCGCCGATCGGCGAGTGTTGCTTCATGATCTCGAATTCCTCGGCCGTCAACCGGCCGGGCTTCAAGAGGATTGCATCCGGAATGCCAACCTTGCCGATGTCGTGCAACGGACTCGTCAGATAGATCATCTGCGCGAAATCGCCGTCGATCGTTCCCCGGTAACGCTCGGTCTTCGAGAGTTGCACCGCGAGCGCATAGCAGTAAGCGCGAATGCGTTCCAAGTGCGCGCCGGTGTCGGGATCGCGGGCTTCGGCGAGTTTCGCCAGGCTGAAGATGACGATATCCCGGCTTTCCAGCGTGAGGATTCGCTCCGCCACGCGCAGTCGTACGTAAAGCTCATACGGATCGAACGGCTTCGTCAGGAATTCGTCCGCGCCGGCATTCAGGCCGTCGACGACGTTTTGCGTGCCGCTCCGCGACGTGAGCAGGATGAAGTAAATGTACCCGCTCGATCCGCGGCGGCGGATTTCGCGGCAGAGTTCCGGGCCTGTCATGTGGGGCATTTCCCAGTCGGACACGACCAACTGAAAGCGTCCGGTGCGCACTTGCTCCAGCGCCTCTTGACCATTGGTCGCGCGCGTGACGTGATAGCCGAATCGCGTCAGCGCATGTTCCAGCAGGTCGAGGGCATCGGGATCGTCGTCAACGGTGAGTACGTGCATCTCAGCCTTTCGCAAATGCGTGTCGCGTAATCCGGCGACTGCGTGAATCAATTCCTGGCGTCGCGACGAAACGTCGCGCTGGCTGCTTGAAAACGGCTCCAGGCCTCCGGCAGCCGGTCATAGACCGATTGCGCTCGCTCAAGGTTCTCCGAGAGCGCGGCGGTTTCCAATTCCGCGGCCAGCCCTGCAAGTTCATCGGCCGCGGCATTGGCACATGCGCCCTTGAAGCGATGGGCCGCCTTCGCGACGGCTTCGGGATCGCCCCCGGTCAACTCCGCCCCGATTACTTGAAACTCGGGCTCAAAACGCGTTTCGAAACTATTCAGTACGCGTTCCACGAGTTGCCGGCTGCCGAGGCAGCGTTCCAACAACTGCGGCACGTCGAACGGTCGATTCGATCCAGCAACGGAACTTCGCGCCGGTCCCAGGCCGTCGAAGATCGTCGGAGAGATGGCCCCCGTCGCGCCCCAGGTGGCCATGCGTGGGGCGCCGGTATCAAATGAATCGTTCATGGGAACCAACCTTGCGAGCACCGAATTATTAAGACGCCCGAGGGTCCGCTGACGCCTGCGGCAAGCCTACACCTCTGGGTGGGCGTGAGCGGATCGCGCAACTCTAGCCCGTGCTGGATATCCAGGCAAAGTATGGACAATCAAGCCGACTGCGGTGCGAACGCAATATCCGGCGCAATCGGAACATTCGTCGCGCCGACGCCCTCCATCCCTTTCATTCCGGCCGTGCTAAAATGCCCGTTGCGACGACCGTGATCGAATTCGAGCCAGGAAAAGGCGTACGACGTGACGGCAAAACTGCTGGATGGCAAGGCTCTCGCGGAGCAGATTCAACAGGAAATCGCCCTGGAAGCGGCGGCGTTTCGCGCACGCACGGGCGTGACGCCCTGTCTGGCCGCCGTGTTGGTCGGCGACGACGCGGCCAGCGACGTCTACGTGCGCAACAAGCGGCGCGACTGTGAACGCGCCGGACTAACCAGCCAGCTGCATCGCTATGATGGCGCGATGACCGAAGCGGAACTGTTGGCGCTCGTCGAGCGACTGAACGCCGACGCCGCGGTGCATGGCATCCTGGTGCAGTTGCCGTTGCCGCGGCATATCAACACGTCGCGCGTACTGGAAGCGGTTGATCCCCTCAAGGACGTTGACGCATTTCACCCAGAGAATGTCGGTCGCATCGTACAAGGTCAGCCGCGGTTTCTGCCTTGCACGCCGTATGGGGTGATCGAGCTGTTGCGGCGCAATGACGTGGCGATTGCGGGTGCGCACGCGGTGATCCTGGGGCGCAGCGACATCGTTGGCAAACCGCTGGCGAACATGCTGGTGCAGCGGGGCCTCGACGCCACGGTGACCGTCTGCCATAGCCGCACGCGCAATCTGCCGGAACTGACCCGTCAGGCGGACGTATTGATCGCCGCCATCGGCCAGCCCAAATTCGTCACCGCCGAAATGGTGAAACCCGGCGCTGTGGTCATTGACGTCGGCATCAACCGGACCGACGCGGGACTCGTCGGCGACGTGGATTTTGCGAGCGTGAGCGAAGTCGCATCGCTGCTCCCGCCCGTCCCCGGCGGAGTGGGTCCACTCACGCGAGCCATGCTACTGAAACACACGCTCACCGCGGCGGACTTGCAGACCCGCAGGTCGCAAGCAACGGCATAGTCTCCTTTCGCTCCGCGAAAGGGCATTTCCTTTCGCGGAGCGAAAGGAGACTGAGGGGCGCGCGAAAACTGAATTCTGCGTGTGAAAGAGCAACAGCGGCCGACAACCATCCCCCTATCTCAAGCACCGCTCCAGCTCGTCCCGAATTCCCTTCTCGATCTGGCCCTTGAACATCATCGCCGCGAAGGGGATGTCGCCGACGAACTTCGCGGTGGCTTCCTCCACCGTGAGCGAGCCCTTAATCGTGATGCCGAACGTCGTCATCGCGAAGTTGAGCACGTTCTCCTGCCATTCGCCTTCCATCGAGCTGACCTTGTCAGCGTACTTTTGCTTTACGCGCTCCAAGAACGTCTTGAGCTTTTCGAGCGAGGCTTCCTTGCCGTGATTGTGCGGGATATCGAGAGTGATTTTGGGCATGGGAGGGAGGAGGAAAGGAGTAGAGGAGTAAAGGAGATTCTTGTGGGGCGGGCCGCGCTCGATGCGCGACGATGCTATTCTAACGCGCGATGCGGAAAGGAAAGCCGTTTCCACGGGGAAACGTCAGGCCCGCCGGTAGCGGACTAGCGATCGGCGTCCACTGAACTCGGTCCGCAGCAGAGCCACAGCACCGCCATGCGGATGGCGAGGCCGTTGTTGACTTGCTCCAGAATGACCGAGTGCGGGCCGTCGGCCACGTCGGGCGTGATTTCGACGCCACGATTGATCGGGCCGGGGGCCATGATCAGGATGTCGCTCTTCGCGCGAGCCATCCGCTCCCGGGTCATCGCATAGAGCAACGCATATTCCCGCACGGAGGGAAACGGCCGCGTCGAGAGCCGCTCGAATTGAATCCGCAACAGGTTCAGCACGTCCACCCGGGGAATCACGTCGTCGAGGTTATAAGAAACCTCGATGCCCAACTCTTCCCAGCGCTTCGAGACCAACGTCGAAGGACCGCAGACGATCACATGCGCGCCAAGCTTTTTCAGGCCCCAGATGTTGGAACGGGCCGTCCGGCTGTGAGCGATATCGCCGACCAGTCCGACCGTCAGTCCGGCCAGGCTGCCGCGATGTTGCCGGATCGTCAGAATATCGAGTAGGCCTTGCGTCGGATGCTCGTGCGGGCCGTCGCCGCCGTTGATCACCGTGCAGGACAACGTCTGCGCCAGCAAGTGCGGCGTGCCGGGCGTGCGGTGTCGGACCACGACGGCATCGATGCCCATCGCTTCGATGGTCTTGGCAGTATCGATGAACGTCTCGCCTTTGGAAACGCTCGATCCGGTCGACGAGAAGTCGATCGTGTCGGCCCCCAGCCGCCGCGCCGCCAAGGAAAAGCTGGTCCGGGTCCGTGTCGAGTTCTCGAAGAACAAGTTGGCGCAGGTTTTACCGGCCAGCACGTTCAACTTGCGGCGGCAATCGCCGGTGGCGCGTTTAAAATGCTCCGCGGTGTCGAGGACCGCGTTCACCTCGTCTGCCGAAAGCTCTTCCAAGCCCAGCAAATGACGCCGCGTCCAACAACTGGCGCGCATCGGCGGTTCCAAGGCGGGGGCGGACATAGTGCTTCGATTTTAGTTGAGCGACGGGAATTCGTACACCCGGCGGCGTCGGAATGCCAGGGCGAGTGAAATGTTGGAGATGTGTAGCTCGAACAGCTGTGGGAGGCGTCTCCGACGCCGACGGAATTGGCGCTTTTTGCGAGAACTTCCCGAAGCTGAACGCTCGCGTCATTCCCATCGGCGTCGGAGACGCCTCCCACAGTCGAAAGCGGATCGGCGGTCGTCGAAAACGCTGCTGGCGCGAACTGGCGGATGCCGACAGGAAATGCCGGAAACAGCTTGCAACCGGCGCGCGCTTCTGCCATTGATGGAGGCTACGGAACAGGCACACGACGAGAAGGGGGGAGGCGGGATGAATCCTGCGCCGCAGACGGCTAAGAAGATCATCGCCAATGTCGAAAAGGTCATCATCGGCAAGCGGCAGGAAATCATCCTGTCGTTGGTGGCCTATTTCTGCGATGGGCATATCCTGCTGGAAGACGTGCCGGGCGTCGCCAAGACCATGCTCGCCCGGGCGCTGGCCGCCAGCGTGGGCTGCAAGTTCAAGCGGCTGCAATGCACGCCTGACTTGCTGCCCACCGACGTCACCGGGGCCTCGGTGTTCGATCCCAAGACGACGGAGTTTTCGTTTCGCCCCGGGCCGATCTTCGCGCAGATCGTGCTGACGGACGAAATCAACCGCGCAACGCCGCGCACGCAGGCGGCACTGTTGGAGGCGATGGCCGAAGGGCGCGTCACTGTCGACGGCAACACCTATGACCTGGAAAAACCATTCCTGGTGATCGCCACGCAGAACCCGGTCGATCATGAAGGGACGTTCCCGTTGCCGGAAGCGCAGCTCGATCGGTTCCTGATTCGCTTGAGTCTTGGCTATCCCTCGCGTGACGATGAGTTGGCGATGCTCGATCGATTGCAGCGGCGGCATCCAATTGAGACGTTGTCCGCGGTCGTGTCAGCGGCAGAATTGATCGAATGCCAGCAGGCGATTCGCGAAGTCTACGTCGATGATAAGGTGCGCAGTTATATCTTGGACATCGTGCGGATCACTCGCGAACATCTCGATGTGGCGCTCGGCGCGAGTCCTCGGGCGTCGCTGGCGCTGTTTCGTACGTCCCAGGCGCTCGCAGCCGTGCGCGGTCACAATTTTGTGATGCCCGACGATGTGAAGCGGATGGCCGGCCCGGTGTTGATGCATCGGTTGATTCTCAAACCGGAAAGCCGGCTCCGCCGCGTCACGGCGGCGAAAGTGGTCGATGAAATCCTGGCGGCGGTGCCGGTGCCGGCCTTGCCAGCGGCGGCCGCGACATGAGATGGCTCGCAGCGGCACTCGCGCTGTTGCTGTTGGTCGTATTCTTGCGACTGCGGTTGCTCGTTTACGCCTTCTATGTGTTGACCGCGCTGTTTTTGGTCAGCCGCTGGTTGTCGCGCCGCTGGGGGGCGAATGTTTCCGCCACGCGGGAATGCAATCGCGAAGTGGCCGAGATCGGCGATTCCGTCGCGGTCGTCGTGAAACTGACGAACGTCGGCCGGTTGCCGATCCCCTGGGTGCTGGCGGAAGACTTGCTGCCGCGCGGGCCGCTCATTCAGCGGCCACCACGATTGAAGGTGAGCGGCCGGCGCATCGGCGTGGCGATGCTGGCTGCCGGCGGTCAAAAGACCATGTATTACCAACTCCATTTCGAGATGCGGGGTTACTACCAGCTCGGCCCCACGGTGCTGGAAACCGGCGATCTGTTCGGGCTGCATCGCCGGTTCACGGTCCATGCGCGGCCGAGTTACGTGCTCGTCTATCCGCGCGTGGTGCCGCTGTTGGGATACGACATCGCGTCGAAGCGCCCGATCGGCGAGGTGCGATTTTCGTACCGACTGTTCGAGGACCCCACGCGCATCTCCGGCGTGCGGCAGTATCAAGACGGCGACCCGATGAGCCGCATCCACTGGCGCGCCACGGCGCGGACTGGCAAGCTGCACTGCAAAACGTATGAACCGTCGACGATTGCCGGCGCGTGCATGTTGCTGAGCTTTCATCGCGATGGCTACTTGCCTGGGAACGAACCCGTGGCTTCGGAGTTAGCGATCACCACCGCGGCCTCACTGGCAAACGCGCTCTTCGAGCTGGGACAGCAAATCGGCCTGGTAACCAATGGCCGCGACGCCGCCGACCGCGTGCGCGAAGAAGGTTGGGAGCATGACTATCGCACGCGATCCGCGGCGCAAGAATCGGCCGCGATGGCGCAGAAAAACGATCGGCTGCGGCCGGTGATCGTCGAGACTGGGCGCGGGCCGGAGCAACTCACGCGCATCCTGGAAACGCTTGCGCGGCTGGAATTCACCGACGGATTGGCGATGCACGAACTGATCATGGAATCGCGGAGCCGCCTGCCGCGCGACGCCACGGTACTGGCAATTCTCTCGCACGTCGACGCGCACACCGCCGCCGCGCTTGGCGGCCTGGCCAGGAACGGTTACGCCGTGGCGGCCGTACTGGTCACGCTCGATGAGAACCTGCATTTCGACTCGGCGAGCCGCCTCCTCGCCGAGGGCATCGTCCCCCGCCGCGTGCGCAGCGAGGAAGAACTCGCGCAACTTTGTTCCACCGGCCTGGTGCGGTAGTGCGGCACTGTCTCCTTTCGCTCCGCGAAAGGATCCGGACCTTTCGCGGAGCGAAAGGAGACGATGAGCGCCGCGGCTAGATCGCGCTTTTGCCCTGCAGCCACGCATCCTTCACAATGCGGACATCATGAAACCACGCTTTTCCATTCTCACGTTGCTGGGCATCACGACATATATCGCGGTGGTGGTTGCCGCTATCAACACTCCCACTAACCAAGTGGTGAACGCAATTGCGTTTTATAGCTGGGTGGGCGTGATGGTCATCCTTGCGGCATTGGCCGCCCAAGTGACGTCCGCATTAACGGTATTCGCTCGCGGCTGCCTGTTTACATCCCTCATCTATTTTGTCGTGGGGTGGAGTGGTATTAACTTTCTTCTCCCGGGACCAGAGATGCCAAATCAATATCTGTCTGAAAGGCTGATCGAGCGTGCAGAATTAATGACACCGCCAGCGGGCTCTAGCCGGCACTTGCAGGAATTCTATGCTGGCCATTACATCTGGAGGCACGTGCTACACAATTGCTCTCTGGCCTTCGGCCTATTCGGCGGGTCCTTGGCACTCTGGCGATACCGTGTCCAGGAGCGCCGGGCCAACCAGAAGAGGTCCGGGGAATGAGTGACAATCCCTACGCCTTGCCCAAGTCGTCCACAAAAACATCACGGCTCAAGCGAGCCCGGCGGAATCCGTGGCTCCTGGGCGGAATGACGCTGTGCTTCTTGAAGCTCACACACAGTTTGATTTACCGAATTCTTGACTTCTTTGGACCCATCTGGGACGCGAGGGAATGGGAGACCGTGCTTTGCCTGCCAGCGAGCGTCTTCATGACCGGCCTCTTTGCATACCTGACGTACGTAGAAATTCACGGCCGACTTGTGCGTGGAACGGCGAGTGGGTGACAATCCCTATCAATCACCGCAGTCGGATTTAACGCCGCCCGATTTGCGGCTCAGGCGGGACAAGCTGCAGGCGTGGCTAAAAGACCGGCTGCTGCTGGTGCTAACCGGATGCGGAGTCTTCGCGTTCATCATGGTGGTTGCTTTTGTCAACAACTCAGCCGCGCAGGGGGCTTTAGCGGTACTAGCCATCATCGCGTGGTGGTCTCTTCAAAACCGCCTATTCCAGAAGAAAACTCCCCAGTAGCCTCCAATTGCCGGGGAAACCATCAATCCGATGGGACGACGGCGCATCCAGCGGAGTTTCCGCTCTCGACGCCTCGGCATCCCAAATACCCCCGAAGCAACGCTTTTCATAGAGACTCTCGACTTACTGTGGAATCGCAAGATGTTGAACGACATCGGCTTGGCGATTTCGAGTCTGTTTCGACTTGATTCAACGACTAGAACCAGATCATAACAAGTAAGGTGTGAGTTAGTTGCGCACGCAGTTCAACTGGACTTGCGCTGCGTTGGCGCTTCGGATTAGTCGCACTTCTTCCACCTCCGCCGCTCACGAACGGCTGTTTAGGCAAAGGCTGGAACGCCGTCGAATCTTCCAGGAGCAATAGTCCTTCGCGAGCGGGCCTGGCATGAGTTTGAGCTGGCAGTTCGGTCATCCGGTCGCGCCACGCTCGCCGATGTCACGCGTGGCCGAGCCGGCCTGAAGGCCATTGCCGCGAGCGATTCCGACGACTTCTTCGCCGCCAAAGTCGGCGAGGACTGTGCGCAGTATTCAAGCGGCGGAGTGATCGGCACGCCGTGCTCGGAACCAGCAATTTGCACCAATGTCGCTGGCCGTCGCCAGATTGTGGGGCCCGTGCCCTGGGTGCCGTTCGCGTTCACTTGGCAACGAATTTCGGATAGAATCCGAACAGGAGACCTGAAATGGATGCAGGAAGCAATCAAACGTCGGTTTACTGGGCCGCGAGGTGTTCGAGTCGCCGCGGCCTGACAATCGTCGAACTGTTGGTCGTCTGCGCGGTACTCGCGATCTTGGTCGGCTTGTTGATGCCGGCCGTTCAGATCGCGAGGGAACAAGCGCGCAATTTGCAATGCCTGGCCCACGAACGCGAATTCGGCGTAGCCTTTCACGCTTTTCATGAAGCGCGGCGTCGCTTGCCGTCGGGTTGGCAAAGGGAATCCTCCGATCGGATCGCGCGTAGCTGGGCTGGCCAATTGCTGCCCTATTTGGAGCATGTTGCGATCGATCCGGGCCGGTCTGTGCATCGGGCGGCGATGAATGATCCCGCGTCCACGCAGGAACTTTCGATTTTCCAATGTCCTTCGGACGTGGCGGAATCGCAGTTTGCGTTGTATCGCGAAATCGGCGAGCATGAGTCGTCGTTTCAAACCAGCGAAACGATGCTGGCCACGCTGCCGTTGTCCAACTATCTCGGCGTCTTCGGCGTCAGCGATCCCGATGATGTGTCCGGCGAAATTGGTGAAGGGCCGTTTCGCGAGTTTCGCGGCTGCCGCTGGGAAGACTTGCGCCGCGGCGTCAGCAATGTGGCGCTCCTCTCGGAGCGCACCGCGCGGAAGTTGCCCGCCACATGGAGCGATTTCCCGCTGGACGGAGAAGACGCCGCGGGTCGAGTGACGGGCAACGCCTGTTTAGGCCCGAATCGCGACGACGCGGATGAATGCGAGTTCGACAGCCGCCACGACGAGCATATCAACGTGTTGTGGGGGGACGGCCGAGCTAGTTCCGTCGATTCATCGGTCGATCGCCTGGTCTATCAATCGATGGCGCGGCGCGAATAATCGCTGACTGCCGGCGTTAGGCCTGCTTGACATTCGAACGTGATCGGGCCACAACTCGCCTGGAACAACTATGACTATCGTAGCACGAGCGTTGGCATGATCGCGACCGGATGGCCCCGTGTTCGGCAACAAGAGTTGATGGATCAGCCCGGGTTGCGCGCGGAAGACCATCGACGGGCGCTCGCTGGATTGTGCCGCATCAATCAGATTAGCCGCACCGCATCCTACATCTGGCGACCATTGGAACAACTCGCGCGCCAAGTTGAGGGCCGCAAGCTGCGCGTGTTGGATCTTGCTTGTGGCGGCGGCGACGTGCTGATGGGCTGCGCTCATCGACTGGTGAAACGCGGTTTGGCCGTGGAGCTTCACGGAGTGGACCAAAGCGAGACGGCGATCGATGCCGCGCAAACGCTCTCGCGGCAAGCTGGCTTGAAGCACGTCCGATTCTCGCGACTGGACGTGCTTTCCGACGCATTGCCGGAAGACTACGACGTGGTGATGTCGACGCTGTTTTTCCATCACTTGGCCGACGATCAGGCGACGCTACTATTATCTCGCATGGCCGCGGCAGCTCGACGGGCGGTGCTGATCGATGATCTCTTGAGATCGCGATTCGCTTATGGCCTGGCGTGGCTGGCGTGTCATACGTTGACGCGCTCGCCAATCGTGCGGTTCGACGGCCCCGTTTCCGTGCGGGCCGCCTTTACCGTCAGCGAATTGCGAGATTTGTGCGGTGGCTCCGGAATGAGTGGCGCCACATTCACGCGACATTGGCCGGCTCGGGTGCTGATTCAATGGAACAAGCCATGACGCCCGGCCGGTCGCACGCTGCTTTAAGTTCGCAAGATCCCGCGTGGGATGTCGTGGTGATCGGCGCTGGTCCCGCGGGTGCAGTTGCCGCCACGCTCGCGGCGCGTCGGGGACTGCGGACGCTGCTCGTGGATGCCAAGCGATTCCCTCGTCGGAAGACGTGCGGCGGTTGTCTCAGCCGGAGCGCGGTGACGGCGTTGCGACAATTTGGCCTGGACGACGTGCTACGCGAAATTGACGCGGCGCCGATTGATCGCATTCGCTTTTTTTCGGAAGGCAATGCGAGCGAGCTGAATCTGCCGGCTGGGTATGCGATTGATCGAGCGAGCTTTGACGCCGCCCTGGTCGATCGGGCGGTGAGCGCCGGCGCTGAATTCCGGCCCGGCTGTAGCGCCAAGGTTTTGGGCGCTCAAGGCGGCTGGCAACAAGTTCACCTGGCGGTGGGGGACCACACGAATGTCGCTACTACGCGCGTCGCCGTCGTGGCGGACGGACTGCTCCGCAGTAGTCTGCACGCCCAGTCGTCCTCGCCATCGAGCGCGGCGCACCAGGCGCGCATTGGCGTGGCCGCGGTCGTGGGCGTCGATGATTTCGATATCGCCTCACGAACCATCGAGATGTCCATTGCGCGGCAGGGTTACGCCGGCGCGGTTCGATTGGACGAAGCGCGAGTGCTCATCGCCGCCGCCTTGGATTGCGACGCACTCAAGTCACAAACGATTGGCGAGGCGGTCGCCGCAATTCTGTTGGTGAGTAAGAAGTCGGCGACCGGCGCGTTGCTGGATTGCGAGTGGTTGGCGTCCCCTACGTTGACGCGCCGCCCGGCCGAGATCGCGGGGGAACGGTGGTTTGCCATCGGCGATGCCGCTGGCTACGTGGAACCGTTCACCGGCGACGGCATGGCCACGGCGATCGAGAGTTCAATCGCCGTGGCGCCCTGGTTCGTTGAAGCGCAATCTACTTGGCGTCCCGAATATGTCGCTGCCTGGAGCGACACGCACCGGCGCATTGTGCGCCGACGGCAATGGCTGTGCCGGGGGCTGGCTTGGACATTGCGCCGCCCTTGGGCGGTGCGCGGACTGTTAAGATTGTGCCGGACGGCCCCGGATCTCGCGTCGCGCAGCTTCGCGCGATTGCAGCAACCCAGAGATTTCTCCTCGAAACCCCACGGACAGGCGGCCATCGCATGAGCGTTTCGATTGTCGGTCTCGGCTGCGCGGCGCCGCTGCATGTGATCGCGCAACAAGATGCCGCGGCGCAGGCGGCTGCCATCTCCGGCGGCGGTCGCCCCGCCGTGGTGGCAAAACTTTATAGCCAGGCCGGCGTGCAGACACGTCACAGTGTCGTCCTGCGCAGTTCCACGAATGGCGCACCCGCGGAGCAGAGTTTTTACCGCGCCGCGAATCATGAATTCCCGCTGGGTCCGACGACCGGAGAGCGGATGCGCCGCTACGCTGAAGAAGCGGCCGAGCTGGCGATTCTGGCGGCGACGCGCGCGTTGCGCGACGCGGCGATCGACGCCGGCGAGATTCGCCAGTTGGTGACGGTTTCCTGCTCTGGCTTCGCAGCGCCCGGCGTCGACATCGAACTAGTCGATCGACTGCAACTCGATCCCAGCGTCGGCCGCACGCACGTCGGATTCATGGGCTGCCACGGCGCATTGAACGGACTGCGCGTGGCCAAGGCGCTGGCCGCGGCCGACGAGCGTGGCGCTGTGTTGCTTTGTTGCGTGGAACTCTGCAGTCTGCATCATCAATATCAGGCAAATGCACAGCAAATGGTGGCGAATGCGTTATTCGCGGACGGCGCGGCCGCGGCGGTGCTCAAGTTCGGTAGCGAAGTCGCCCCGTGGCGCATTGCGAGTCAACAGAGCGTCGTCCTTCCGGACACGCGGGACGCCATGAGTTGGCGCATCGGCGATCATGGATTCGAAATGACGCTGTCGCCACGCGTGCCGGAATTGATTCGCACGCACGCGAAGCCGTGGCTAGCCGATTGGCTCGCGCGGCAGGAAATGCGCATCGAAGATGTTAACGCGTGGGCGATTCATCCCGGCGGCCCAAGAATTCTTTCGGCGTGTGCCGAAGCGCTCGCATTGAGTGTCGACGCGCTGCAGCCGTCGCGGGAAGTGTTGGCCGAATACGGCAACATGTCGTCGCCGACGTTGCTCTTTGTGATCGAACGGCTGCGCGCTGCCCGGGCGAAGCTTCCGTGCGTAGCGTTGGCCTTCGGCCCGGGCTTAACGATCGAGGCAGCGCTCTTCGACCAGCGTCCCAAAGGCGAAAACCTCAGCCCTGGGTAACCCGGCACTTGGCGGCAGTATTCGCGATAGGCGTCGCCGAGATAATGTTCGAGACGCCGATCTTTCAGATGACTTCCGACAAAGATATAAACGGTCCAGATGCCCGTCAACATCGCGTGATCCACGGTCATGCGCGGCGTAAACCAAATCAAACCCAGGAAGCTCAAATAGACCGGGTGCCGAAAAAGACGGTACGCGCCGCGCGGTTGAAATTCCCGCCGCGGCAACGCCTGGCCGCGGAGCCAGTACAACCACTGCGTGAGTCCGGCCTGATAGCCCAGTCCGGTCAAATTCAGACTGTACAACAACGCGCACCAGGACGCATACAATCCGATGCGCATCGCCGTGGCCCCCGCGCCGTGCAGTTGCCAGACGACGCGCTCCGACGCTTGCCAGTTACTGATGAGCGCCAACAGCGTGACACACGTGGCGGCGCAGAACAGGCAGCCGTAAAGCGCTTCCGGCAAGATTCGCTTCAAACGTGCTCGATTGGCCGGCCAGAGCAACATGCTATGCACGACCGCAAACTGCAGGCTTAGCGCCGCGTCGCGCCAGTAAGAATGCGACGAGTTGACGCCAACGCCGTCGTGGAGGAACCAGAACAATCGCCAGACGGCATAGCCGAAAAGGATTTGCGTAGCGACGCCGAAGCCAATGCCGAGTAAACGTGAGCGAACCTCGCCGCGACGTCCATGCGCGACCGATGACATGCTGTGCATCCCGGTTTATGCGTCTCTTGTCGCGATGAAGCATCCGTACTTCATCGCCCCCGTCTCATAGGCCGACAACAGCGCGTCGAAGCGATCCAAGAACAATGTGCTTTCGCCATGCAGACAACGGGCCAACCAGCGCACGCGCGTTTTGCGCACGCGATCGCGACAGATTTCCCAGGTGCGCGCGACCTTCGCCGTCCAATCCTCGACGCGTTCCACGCGCAATCCTGCGCGCTGCATCCATTCCATGTAGTCCGCGGAACTGCCTAGCGAAGGACATAGGAACCCGTCGCAGACGTCATAAACTTGTTGTCGCCGCGCGGAAGTATCCAGTTGGTCCCCGGCCAGCCAAGCGCAAATCGCCATGCGTCCGCCGGGCTTGAGCCATTGCGCGGCGCGCTGGAAGAACGCTGGCTTGTCAAACAAATGCTCGGTGCATTCCACGCTCCAAACGACGTCGAACTGAGCTTGCTCGAATTCCAGGGTTTCAGCATCGGCGCAGCGAAAGCTTGTGTTCCGTCTAACTCCCTGGGCGGCCGCTGAGGTGGCCGACCAGATGCGCTGGACGCGGCTGAGCGTCACGCCTGTTGCCTGGCAGCGGCGCGTTTTTGCAAGGTGGATCGACGAACCGCCCATGCCGCAGCCGATGTCGAGGAGGCTGTCGCCTGACTTGATCCGCGCCAGCGTGGCGAGTCGTTCGGTGAGCGCCAACTGTGCTACGCGCGGCGACTCGTCAGAGGTCCAATACCCATGATGAATGTGCGGGCCCCACAGCAAGCGGTAGAACAGCGTTGCCAGATTGTAGTGCGTGCGAATGGAACTCTTGCGTACACTCGGACAAGCAATCATCCTTCGTCGACTCCCTTCACGATGCGATCGTCGTTAGCGGCTGCGATGGTTCGACTTGGTTGTTTTGACTTCCACGACACGGCGTTCCTTGGCAATCCAGAAATCGCCCCAGACTTTCAGTTCGTCCGTCACGCCGACGGCGCCGAATGCTTTTGTGAAGGGCGTCATCTCAAAGTCCGACTGACGCATGGAAAACCCGCCGCGCAGGTGAATCCAGCCCTGCTTTTCTTCCCAGTCGGCGACTACGCGGATCGGTCGCGTGACTCCGTGCAGCGTGAACTCGCCGCCCAACTCGTATTGCGGCAACTTCCGCGCGCTAGGCTCCTTCAACTGACTAACGGATGTCAATGTAAACACAGCGGTCGGATGTGTAGTCACATCGAGCACTGCCTGACCATGCATGTTGTCGTTGACTTGTCGCCGCGTATCCGCATCGGTGACGCCTTTCAGCCCGATGTACCGTCGGGCCGTGTCGGTGTCTGCGTCGAAGCTGGCCAGTTCAAACACTAATTCGCCGCTGGGCGCCGAAGCGTCAAGTTGGAGATGGCCGCTGGCGAGTTTACCCGCGATGGCATGCTCGTGGCCGAAGCCTGTCTTGCCGACGAAGACGAACACTTCACTGGCGTCCAGTTGAAGATCGCCTGGCTCGAAGGTCTTGCGCTCGGCGCTGCGTTGCGACTTGCTGACTTGTCCATACGCGCCGCGGGGATTCACCCAGGGTCCCATTGCGGCCGCGAGGAGCACCAACAAGGCAGTTCGCCAATTCATACTTCCGCTCCCGATTCCCGTGGCTTGTCGTTCCGCCGTGAACTGACATGGACCAGAGTAGCAACGATGTTTATAGTAGCAAAGAGCAGTTTCGTTGGGCCGCGGAAATCGACCGCGTTGACGGCCTTGACGTTTCGTATCGTCCGCCGCGACACTTGGTCGTGCGCAGCCGAATTGGGAGACTGCAGCGAAAACGAATCGACACAAGGATCGGCAATATGGAGCGCCCGAGGCTGAGTCGCGGAGAATTGGAAATCATGGACGCGCTCTGGCGCTTGGGCGAAGGAACCGTTCAGGACGTTTGCGACTCCCTTGAGCGTGAACTCGCCTACACCACCGTCATGACGACGATGCGATCGTTGCACGCGCGCAAGAAAGTCTTGCAACGGATCAAGAGCGGCCGCGCCCACGTGTATCGTCCGCTTGTCACGCGCGATGAAGTGAGTCGCTCCATCTTGTCGGACTTAAAGGGAGTGTTGTTCCGCGGGCGCGTGCCCTCCCTTGTACTGAATCTCCTGGAGGAAGAATCGTTGTCCAGCACGGATCTCAAATCGTTGCAAGCCGCCCTTCGAGACGCACAAAGCCGGCGAGACAACAAATGACTGCCAGCTTTCTGTTCGAGGCGTTACTTGCCGTGACGCTGCAGTTGAGCGTACTGCTGCCGCTCGCCGTTTGGCTCGAGCAAACCATTGCGCAGGAGCGACGCGATCGCTATTGGTACACGGTCCACTTGGTGGCGTTGGCAATTATCGCACAAGCGCTCGTGTTTCCCCACCCGCGTTGGACTAGCTTGCCCAGCTTGCTTTCGCCCGGAGAACTACCGGCTTGGCAAGGAGTGTGGAGCTGGTGCGCACCGTTGTTTCTTGGGACAGTCGCGGCCGGAGTATGCTTCCGCGCCGTCCTGACGATTCTGGCAGCCGCCCAATCTTGGCGAGGTTCACAACGAGCCACGGACTTGGCCGAACTTACTCATGCGATTCGCCAACAGTTTCCCAATAGCGTTTTTGCCAAGCGCAAAGGAGTCGTCCGTCTGGCGAACGGCCGCACGAGTTCGCACTGCTGGCGTTGGCAGCGGCCGGTGATCGTACTCTCTCGCCGAGCGGGGGAACTGCCGGAAGCGTATCAATGGATAGTCGTGCGGCATGAATTGGCGCATTTGGATGCGGATCATCCCTTGCATGTCTTCGTGCAGCGGTGCGTCGAAGCGACCCTCTGGTTTCATCCGCTGGTCTGGTGGACATCGCGCGAAGCGGACCTGGCGCGTGAAGTGCATTGCGATCGGGCTGTGGCCGAAGCCGATTCCACAACGTACCTATCCGCTCTGCTACTACTTGCTGATCCAAGTGGCAGTAGCGCGGCGCTCGCCTTCGCGCGCGAAGATTCATTGTTCCGCCGTCGCTTGGCTGAATGCAATAAGAAAGCATCGCCATCGCGGTTCGGGCGTTTGGCGCTGCCGTTATTGTCGGCGACAGCGATATTGCTCGCGGTGACTGCCTGGCCGCCCTGGAATCCCCAGGCGTCCGCCCGCGCGCAATGGTCCCCTTGGCCGGCCTGGTCGGCGGCCGCACTCAGCATTTGTGGCGTCGCGGCGCGTGATTATGAAGTTGACGCGCATCGGCTGCGTCGACATCATCCGTGAGTTTTCCCGTGCCCCGACGCGGCTCGTCCACACCCTGCGAGCATTTCCTTGCTGGCTTTCGCGCTCAAGACATTGTTTTGCGATCGAAGCAAGGCGCTCGCCGGTTCACTGGGCGTGGCGTTTTCGTTGATTCTGATGAGCATGCAGGGGGGCCTGTACCTCGGACTCATGAAGAAAGCCAGCGTGCTTATCGACTATTGCCAGGCGGATCTCTGGGTCGGACAGCGTTTTGTCGATAACGTGGACCTCGCCCGCGGAATCCCCGAGATCTGGCTCAATCGGTTGCGCGGCGTGCCGGGCGTAGCGGACGTGCGCCCTTATCTTGTCGGCAAGGGTACGGCGACGCTCGACGGCGGGCGGATGGAAGACGTGTGGATCATCGGCGCGGACGCCGAAACGGGGGCCGGCGCGCCTTGGCGATTTGCCCAGGGTTCGATGGCCGATTTGCGTCGCCCCTATGGCATCAGTTTCGACACCGTCGACCGGGACAAGCTCGGCGAGCCAAAACTTGGCGAATGGATGGAAGTGAATGGCGTGCGGGCGCGCGTGGTCGCGCAAACCGACGGCATCACGGGATTCATCACCATGCCTTATCTGTTTACCAATTACCGCGAGGCGCAGCGATTGACGCGCTCTCCCGAGGGAGAGTGCTCGTACTTACTGGTTCGCGCCGAGCCGAACTGCGATCTGGACACGTTGCGAAATCTACTGCAACGTCGCGTACCCCATGCCGCGGTGTTCAAGCCCGAGGAGTTCGCGGCGCGATCGCAGGAATACTGGATGAAGCGCACCGGCATCGGCATCAGCTTCGGGGCCTCGACGCTGCTCGGATTGTTGGTGGGACTGACGGTTGTCGCGCAAAGTCTCTATGCGCTGGCGCTTGACCATCTGGAGGAATACGCGGCGCTCAAGGCGATCGGGGCGGATGACGGCCATGTGATTCGCATTATCGCCGCACAGTCGTTGACGATCGCCGGTTGCGGTTCTTGCCTCGGACTGCTGTGCGTTTCCGCGATCCGCATATTGTGGCACAATCCGCTAGCTCCGGTGGAAATTCCACTGTGGTTGATGGCCGCCGCGGTGGCCACCGTGTTCGCCATCTGCTTACTCGCATCGCTCCTGCCATTTTGGCGCATCCGGCGCATCGACCCAGCCACGGTACTGACTGGCTGAGGATAAAGACGTCATGGACGACGTAGTCACGGTTTCACATCTCTGCAAGAGTTACGCCGTCGGCGCGACGCGATCGACGGTCTTGCGCGACGTGTCGTTTTCAGTGCGGCGTGGGGAATGCTTGTTTCTCGTCGGCCACTCGGGCAGCGGCAAGACGACGTTGCTCTCGATCCTGGGCTGCGTGCTGAGCGCCGATTCGGGCGACGTGGAGATGCTGGGGGAACGCGTCACGGAATTCAGTCCCGCGGAGCAAGCGTCCTTCCGCCGGCATCGCATCGGCTTCGTGTTCCAGCGCTACCATCTCTTCGAGGCGCTCAATGCGCTCGAAAATGTTAAGGTGCCGTTGGACTTGTTAGGTACAGAACCGGCGAAAGCTCGGCGGCGGGCGCTGGAGCTGCTGAAGCGGGTCGATCTGGCGGACAAGGCGCGGCGACGGGTTACTCAACTGAGCATGGGCCAACGGCAGCGCGTGGCAATCGCCCGTGCGCTAGCGGCTAACCCGGACATCGTGCTGGCGGACGAGCCGACGGCGTCGCTGGACAAAACGGCGGGCTGGAATGCGCTCGAGACGCTCAAGACACTCTGCCGTGAGGAGGCGAAAACGGCGATCGTGGTCACTCACGACGATCGTATTCTCCCGTTGGCGGACCGCGTACTGACGCTCGCCGACGGAAGGCTGATGGAGTCGCACGGCGAAGACGAGCCGCCGGCCATTTCTCCGGTGAAACTTAAATCACCGCGACGCAAGTCGATCGCTGACAGCGAGGCGGGCGAATCATGATACGCTGGCTCGCCATGCTGACGATCGCAGCGCTGCTATTTGGCGGGCTCTATTTCGTTGACGCGCACCTGCGTGGCGAGAAGTTGAGCGATGCGCCCGTTGAGCAAGTAAGTACTGAGATGGCACGCCAGCGGATTTTCGCGGCCGGCTTTTTGGCTGGGGAGCACGACGAAGTTGTGCTCAAGTTCGAGATCCCGGGGCGACTTCGCCGAGTACTCGTTTCGACGGGTTCGCGCGTCAAAGCCGGACAGCTTGTCGCGGAACTGGATCCGTCGGCCTGGGAATTGCAACTCGCCGAGGCTCAGGCGCGGCTGGCGTTGGCCCGCGCCCAACGGGAGTTGCTCTTGTCGGGCAATCATGCGACTACGGCCGCTTGGCGCGGCGTTTCGCCTGGCGCGCAATCGGCGCCGCCCGCGCCACAGCGCATCCCAGTCAGTTTGGAAGAAGTCCAAGTCGCGGACGCGCAGGTCAAGATTGCCGAGACGGCGCTCAACTACCAGCGACTACTAATCGATCGCACGCGGCTCGTCGCGCCTTGCGACGGCGACATGGTTCACCTGGAAGCAAGTCCCGGAGACTTGGTCGGCCCGGCTGATTTGCCAGAGCGGATCGTCCTCGCACCGCATGGAGACGTTGTCGTACGCGCCTATGTGGAGGAACTGGACGCCCTTGATGTTCGAGTAGGTCAGCGGGCGATCGTAGTAGCGCCGGCGCGGCGCGATCGAGAATTCGCAGGGACCGTCACCACCTGCGCGCCGGAATTGCGACCGAAGTCGATCCGCCACAATTTGCCGGGCGAGCGCCTGGACGTCCGGGTGCGGGAAGTGACGATCACGCTGGATGAGCCCAGCCGCCTTCCTCATGGCCTGCCAGTCGAGGTGTTCATCACCCCACGCGAGAAGAATCCGGCGCCAAGCGAAGACGCACGCTGAATTGTCCGTCAGTACCGTTGGTGTTCAGGATGACCCTGCCACTCTGCGTTGAATGGCCGCCCATCGGCGCGAGTTTCGGCGTTCCAGCGAGCACTCCATCCCAAAAAAAAGGTTCTTCACCCAATTCCGGGGAATGAGGGGATGAGTTGAGTCAACGGTAGGTCTGCTTCATGTTGCTGGGTGTTGACGAAACCAGTGACACTGAGCAGGAGGTCTACCGTTGACTCATCAGGAGC